>Ga0256843_1000104_pt1 | contig 71842 bp, 71 predicted proteins | sample AlvinellametaG_FD_191572 | JGI IMG/M metagenome (GOLD analysis project Ga0256843, IMG submission 191572) | Pompeii worm associated microbial communities from hydrothermal vent at the East Pacific Rise, Pacific Ocean - Alvinella | ecosystem: Host-associated > Annelida > Integument > Unclassified ...
GGTACGGCGTGTGATGCGCTCCCAGAGCGCCTCTTTTTCTATGTCGATCTCAAAGAGTGGAAGTTGCGCGGCCAGCGGTTTGGGCGGATGGAGCGCGAAGTAGTGACTGGGAGGCAGGCCTGTGGCGCGGTGGAGCATGAGGGCTTTTTCAATACGGTAGCGGTCGGTCGGCGAGATGCGCCCGGCGGTTTCGGGGTCAACTCGGCAAAGCTCGGCGTAGGCGTCGGGCAAAGAGCGCAAAAGGGCCAAAACCTCCGCTTTGGCCCCGGGGGAAGGCTCAGGGATATCGGAGAGTCCTTCTATGAGCGCTTTGAGATAAAAGCCGGTTCCGCCTACAATGAGCAGGTTTTTGTCGTAGCGTTCGCAAAAGTCGCGGGCCCGCTCAAACAGACGCGCAAAAAGGGCCACGCTAAACGGCTCGTCGGGGTCGATCTCATCAATCCCGAAATGCGCGACCCCCGCGCGCTCCGAAAGGGTCGGTTTGGCCGAGGCGATGTCGATTTGGCGATAAAGCGCCAGGGAGTCCAACGAGAGAACGGCGCAGTCGTGTCGGCGGGCGATCGTGAGGGCGAGGTCGGTCTTTCCCGAGGCCGTCGGGCCCAAAATGGCGGCGGTTTTCATAAAGCGATTATATGATAAACTATCACCTTCATCCAAGGCGTCTTTTGAAAAACGAGGGAGAGTAAGAGGTGAAACTGCTGAAATGGTACCGGGATTTTAACGAATTGATCATGTTTCAACACTCGGTCTTTTCGTTGCCCTTTATCTTTATCGCCATGGTGGTGGCCGCCGACGGGTGGTTTGGCTGGCGCCTGCTGGGGCTTGGGGTGCTGGCGGCGGTGAGCGCGCGCAACTACGCCATGCTGGTGAATCGTTATCTGGACCGTGATATCGACGCCCGCAACCCCCGCACCCGCAACCGCCCCAGCGTGGACGGGCGCTTTTCGGCGGGGCAGATGCGGGTGATGATTGTATTGAACGCCCTCGTTTTCATCGCGACAGCCTACGCCATCAACCGCCTGGCTTTCTGGCTCTCTTTCCCGATTCTTGCCATTCTTGGCGGCTATACCCTCTTTAAACGCTTTTCGGAAACCGCCCACCTGGTGCTGGGGCTTTCGTTGGGGCTTGCGCCTATTGCCGGGGCGGTGGCGGTGACGGGTACGATCCCGATGTGGTCGGTGATGCTGGCGGTGGGCGTGATGTTCTGGGTGGCGGGCTTTGATTTGCTCTATTCGCTTCAGGATATCGATTTTGACAAGGAGGCGGGGCTCTTTTCGGTACCGGCCCGCTACGGCAGGGAGGCCACTCTCTTTCTGGCCCGTCTTTTTCACGCGCTGGCGGTGCTTTTTTGGGCCTTTTTTACCGCCCAGGCCCATCTGGGTCTTTTCGCCTGGCTGGCGGTGGTGGCCGGCGCGGTGATGCTGGCGTATGAGCACCGCATTGTGGCGCGGGATTTTACAAAGATCGACCGCGCCTTTTTTACCGTCAACGGCTATCTGGGATTTGTCTATATCGCCCTGATCGTGCTGGATAGGAGCGTGGCGTGAGCGTGCGCTGGATTCCGGCCCCGCTGAAGGCGACGTTTGAGGAGGTGACAACCCACGCGCGCAAAGAGGCGCTGGAGAAGGAGTATCAGCGCCTGAGCGAAACGGACGAGGACCCGATAGGACAGTGGCTCAAACTGGCCAAGGCGAGGGGCGAGACCAAAGAGACCGATCCGGTTTTGCTTTACCTGGTGGTGGAACTTCACCGCAAAGTGGACGAGTTGACCCAACTGGTCAAAAACGAACGGCCCGAGCGGCTGGATTTGGAGCAAACAGCCGAGGTTACGGCCGTCTCGTTTGGCTATTTTCGCTTTGCCGGGCCGATCTTAAAGGCGGGCGCGGAGTATTACGGACGCATTGAGATGCCCCTCTTCCCCCGGCGAGACATGGGGGTGTGGTTTGTGGCTGAAGGGGCGGATACGGCCCGGATCGTTCGGATGCATGAGCGGGACGAGAAGGAGTGGAACCAGTATGTCACGGCCAGGGAGCGGGTGATGATACGGGAGATGAAACAGAGACAGGAGAGAGCGTGAACGACGTGACGCTGACGGTGGGGGCGCTGACGCTGGTGATGCTGATTTTGGCGCTCTATATCGCCTTGCGCGATAGGGAGCTAAGCCGCAAGTTGACGCTGGTGGAGCAGAGTATCGAAGTGCTCAACAACGAGCTTTTTAAAGTGGCCAAAGAGTTGGAGAAGAGCCGAAGGGAACTGCATGAGCGGATTGTGCGATTTGAGCTGGAGCAAAGAAGCGGTGTGGCCGAGATACCCGAAGGGGTGTGGGAAGAGCGGTTGGCGCCATTAAAAGAGGAGACGGCGCAACTTAAAACCGCGCTGGCGCGTCACGAAGCCGAGGCGGAGGAGAAGTTGACGGCTTTGCGCAAACGCCTCAAAGAGACGATGATGGCAAGCGGCGGTGTGCCTGACGAGCAGAGGATCTTGCAACTGCACGCCCAGGGACTTGACAGTGAGACCATCGCCAAAAAGCTTCGTATGGGCAAGGGCGAGGTGGAGCTGGTATTGCGGTTTGCCAAGATCAATGGTTGAGGTACACCCCGGCTGGCAGGCCGACGTGGAAGCGGCTTATCGGGCGTTGGCGCCCGAATACCGGGCCTTTTTGGAAGAGGGAGACTACATTCCCCCTAAAAACCGGGTCTTTCAGGCTTTCAAAACCCTGCCCAAAACCGATACCCGCTATATTCTTTTCGGTCAGGACCCCTACCCCCGGCCCGAATCGGCGCAAGGGTACGCCTTTATTGACGGCGCGGTGGAGAAGATTTTTTGCGAAAAGGGACTGTGCAAAGCGGTTAACCGGGCCACGAGTTTAAGAAACTTCATCAAGACCTTGCTGGTGTGCGAGGGGCTTTTGGAACTTTCCGACACCTCCCAGAAAGCCATCGCCGCATTGGATAAGAGAGGGTTGATCGACTCCATTGAGGCGCTTCGGCGAAACTTTGAGCGCAACGGGGTTTTACTGCTTAATACGGCGCTGATTTTTGAGCAAAAGGGAGCTTCGGCAAGACACGTGCGGGCGTGGCGCCCCTTTGTGCGTACACTGCTTGCCCGCCTGGATGAGAGGGTGGAGCTGATTTTGTTTGGCGGCATGGCCGATACTATTCTCAAATTGCCCGAAGCGGCCCGTTTTACAAGTCATCGCCTGGAGCATCCGTACAACCACACCTTTATCGCCAATCCCAAAGCCCACGCCCTTTTTGGTCCCATGCACCTGATAAAAGCGTAAAAAAATCCAAAAACCCCTTGAAATCCAAAAAGATTTTGTGTATAATTCCCGTCCACTAACTAACAATGCGCTCGTAGCTCAGCTGGATAGAGCACTGGTTTGCGGTACCAGCGGTCTCAGGTTCGAATCCTGACGAGCGCGCCACTTTTTTGACTCTCCTGATTCTCTTGGCGCTTTTTTCCCTGGATTTTCAAGCTTCTTGAAACGGATATTATGTGAGGTGTAGACCCGCCTCAAAGGCGGGAAAATTTAGATTTTGAACGCTTTTAGCTCGTTGGCGAGGTTATCGGCCAAACGCTTGATTTCGTGAATACTCTCCTGCGTTTCGGCCATGCGGGTTTTGTTTTGCACTGAGAGGCTTTTGCTGTTTTCCATCTTTTCAATAAACGCGCTCATAGCTTTGGTCGCGTCGTCGATGGTTTTGGAGGTTTGATCAATATGCTCAACCGCCTCGCTCATGGCACTGCTGACGGTGTTGATTTCACTCTCAACCACCGTGGCGTCCTGGGTAAGGCGTTCGACATTCTCGATATTTTCGGCCATCTGGGCGCTGGCGTCCATGATGGATTGGACAATGACATTGATGGTGGCGTTGATGTCGACCAGGCTTTTTTGGGTGCGTTCGGCCAGTTGGCGCACCTCGTCGGCCACGACGGCAAAGCCCCGGCCGTGCTCCCCGGCCCTGGCCGCCTCAATAGCGGCGTTAAGGGCTAGGAGGTTGGTCTGATCGGCGATATCGGAGATAACGTTAAGCACCTCTTTGACCTGTCCGGCTTCCGTACTTAGGTTTTGCAGGCGTTGCGCCAGGTCATGCTCAATCCGGGCGTTGTTTTCAATCTGATCAATGGTATTGCGAATCATGCCCACGGTATGGTCCAGGTTGTCGTTGGCTTTTCGCATACGATCTCTTGTCTCTTTGACCTCTTCATTACCGGAGACAAAGATCTGTTTGATCTTCTCTGCTTCCTGGGCGCTTTCGGTCACGATGCCGGCCTCTTTGTCGGAGTCGGTTCGGATCTGCTCAATGAGATTTTCGGCCCGGTTAACCGCCAGGACGTTTTGTTCCGTTCCTTGGCGCACCTGCAACATAAAGCGATGCAGGCTATCGACAAATTGGTTAAAGGCGCCAAGGATATGGCCAAACTCGTCACCCATGCTGTTTTGGGTGCGTAGGGTCAAGTCTCTCTCTTTGGCGGTGGTCTCAATAATCTGCTCCAATGTGTGAATGCGTCCGGTAATGTTTTTGATAGCAAAGTAGGCCATGAGAATGGAAAGAAGGATCATGAAAAGGTTGACGGCCATCTCATAAACGGCCCGACTGCCTAAAGATTGCAGGCTCTTTTCAATGGTTTCTGCGATCGCGTCATCGATGGATTTAAGAATATTGATGCGTTGGGTGGCGGTTTGGAACCACGCTTCCGGATTGACGCCGAATTTGCCCGTTTCCGCTTTTTGACGCGCCAGTGCCCTGTAGCGCTCAACCTCTTTGAAACTGGGATCGGCGCTTTTGGTTTGGTAGATGGCTTTGAGTCGATCGGGCGCCAGGTCCAAAAAGTCGTCAATGTAAGCGTTCTGCTCGGCCAACAGACTAATGAATTTTTCATAGGTTTGGGGTGTGAAACGGTCCATGCCAAAAACCGTGCTCAGTACCGCCCGTTCAATACCCGCTTTCTCTTTGGCCTTTAAAAATGCGCCGTAACTGGAGAGCATGGAGAGCGTGGCCTTGTCGGGGGCCAGCAGGGCCGTTTCGGTCACGATATCCAAAATTTGGGTATTGATGGCGGTGTAAAAGGCCACGGCCCGTTTGACGTCGGCTTGCTGTTTGCGCACCGCTTGGCGCATGGCGGGGATTTGCTTGAGTCTTTTTAGCAGGGTTTGTAGCGCCATGCGGATGCGGTTGGGATAACGGCTAAAATCCAGTTTTCCGATCGCCGACTGCACCTCTTGGATACGTCGGTCGGTAAGAGCGTACTGGTCGTTGAAACGTTCGGCAAATTTTGTTCCACGACTGCCAAGATATCCGGCACTCATACCGCGCTCTTTTTGCAATTCGTGAATGAGACGGCTTAGCGCCTGGGTGGTCTCTACCAGTTCATACGACTTTTTCGCGTTGAGGCGATCGATTTGGAGTTGATAGGCCGACGTGCCCACAAAGTAGAGTAGCAAAGTAATGGGCAGGGCTACCAATGCGACTATTTTGGTACGAATGGAGAGGTCGTTGAGTGCCATCGCTCACTCCTTTTGGAAGTTTTGAACGGGTCAAACGATAATTATATCATGTTAATGGATATAAACAATGGGTGATTAAAGGATTTTTTGGGCCTTGGGGCCCAAAAGTACGGATAGGTTACGTATCGACGTTGTTATTCGCTAAAAAACGGGCAATCTTCTCTTTCAGGTCCCATAGGCGGGCGCTTAGAAGTGAGAGCTCCTCTTTTAAGCGAGCGGGTTTGGTGGATTTTAGCGCTTTTTCGAGTTGAAGGGTTTGGTGATAGGCATGCTCAAAACGCATATTGCCGACAGCGCCTTTGATTTTGTGAAGCGTTTGCGCCAGCGCGTCGGCATCGTTGTGTATGATGGCCTTTTCAATCTCTTCAATCTGCGCGGGAACACTGTTGGCAAAGCGCTCCAAAAGGGTTGATAAAACCTTTTCGTTTTTTAAACCCAAATAGCGCTTAAGCGGCGCAAAACTGACCGTATCGAAACGAGGTTGTTCCGTCTCCTCTTTCTTTTCGCTCAGGTAGGCCCTAAGAACATTATCGAGTGCCGAGCTGTCAATGGGTTTGGCCAAGTGGTCGGCAAAACCCAGCTTAAGATAGCGGGCCTTCTCGTCATGCATGGCGTTGGCCGTCAGCGCGACAATAGGGGTTTGGCACCCCTCTTTAAGCAGGGTGAGCGCCGATGCCACGCCGTCGGTTTCTGGCATATTGATGTCCATGAGAATCAGCCCAAAAGGGCCTTCGGCGCGGTAGCGCTCTATGGCTTCCGTGCCGTTTTGGGCCGTGACGATCTCCAGCCCCCTCTCTTTGAGTAGTTCGGTGATTAAAAGCCGGTTGACGGGGTTGTCTTCGGCTACCAGGACTTTGCCGCGGAAACGGGGCGTTTGACGGGGCTTGGCGGTTTGGGCGGGTGCGGCGGTGGATGGGCCGAAGACGGATGTGAGCAGGTCAAAAAGTGTCGATCCGATCACCGGTATCTGTAACGGGTGAAGGTTGTAAGCCTCTTCGGGCGGTGTCAGATCGCCGTTTGTGAGGCAGGCAAAATGCAGGCGGGGCCGTTCATGACGCCACTTTTGAAGCGGCAGTTTGGGCAGGTCGTCGGCACTAAGAATCACAAGAAGGGCATCATGGGGCAGGGTTTGGGGCGTGGGGTGCTCCCGGTAGGTGATGTGCCACACTTTCAGATAGTGGCAAACGGTTTCAAAGAGTGCCGAATGGTGCTCTTTGGGCACAAACAGATGGACGGTTTGATCAAAGAGTTTTGGTGTGCGAGGCACTAAAAGAGCTGTTTTGGCAAGCGGGAACGTCAATGTGAAAAAGAAGGTGGCTCCCTCACCTTTTTGGGATTTGAGCTGAATGCGTGAGCCCATCATCTCCACAAAACGGGCGCTGATGGGAAGGCCAAGCCCCGTTCCCCCGAACTTTTTGTGGATGGTTTCGTCGGCCTGGCTGAAGGGGGTAAAGATACGGGCCTGTTGTTGGGGCGTGATGCCGATGCCGGTATCTTGCACGCAAAATTTGACGGTTGCGTGCTCTGCGGTCTGCTCTTTGAGTTCCACGTTCAGGCGGATCTCCCCATACTCCGGTGTAAATTTGACGGCGTTGTTAATCAGGTTGCCCAGCACCTGTTTAATCCGCAGGACATCGCAGACGACGGGGGGAATGGAGGGGTCGATAAAGACGGCGTAGTCAATGTGTTTCTCTTTGGCTTTGGCGGCAAAAACGGTGGCGATGCCTTCAAGCTCCTGCACCAGGTCGGCCGGTTCAGGATGCAGTCGCATGGCGTCGCTTTCGATCTTGGAGAGATCCAGGATGTCGTTGACAATACCCAGCAGGGTTTGGCCGCTTTGGTGAATAATTTGTAAATAACGTGCCGTTTCGGCGTCAAGCTCTTTTTTCAAAAGAAGCTCGGTAAAACCGAGTATGCCGTTGAGCGGGGTACGTATTTCGTGGCTCATGTTGGCCACAAACTGCGATTTGGCGTGTTCGTTGAGCCGGGCGCGCATGAGCGCCTCTTCCATGGGGGTGATATCGTTGAGGGTCAGGACAAACCGTTTCTTTCCAAGCGGCGTGACCTTTAGCAAGAATGTGCGTGTTTTGCCCTCTTTGTCCCGCATTTTCACCTTGTGGCGACGGTCGGGGTTGTTGGAGACAAAATCGAGCCAATCCTCTCGCGCCTTTGGATAGATATACCCCTCCTCTTCCAAAAAGAGATCGCAGATGCAGGCGTGCTTTTTTTTGAACTCTTTGATGTTTTTAAAGTCAAAATAGTCAAAGAATCGCCGATTGACACGGAGTACCCCTTTCTTTTTGGAGACGTAAAGGGTGACGGCATCCAGGTTGTTTAAAATGGTCTGAAGCTCCCGCTCCTTGGCTTTGAGTTTCTCTTTGTCCTCCATCTGGCGGGTGACATCTTTGCGCAGGGCGATAAACTCCAAAATCTCCCCGTTGCTATCGAGAATAGGGTAGATGGTGGCGTCTACGTAGTAGCTTTTGCCCTGTTTGTTCAGGTTTTTAATGATCCCCTGCCACGGCTTTTTGGCCAGGATGGTTTTCCACATCTTTTTAAAGGTTTTGGCCGGCATATCGGGATGGCGGACAATGTTGTGGGGGCGTCCGACCAACTCTTCGGGGCTATAGCCGCTACAGCGGGCGAAATGGTCGTTGGCGTAGGTGATGATGCCGTTTTTGTCGGTTTTTGAGACCAGCAGGGCTTTATCGACCGCCGCCTTGTACTGGTTGAGTATATGGGTTGCTTCGTCGCCGTCAAAGGGGATAATGGCCCCTTCGTCGATCTCCTCAAGGGCGATTACATGGGCACTCATGGCCAGCCCCGCCCGCTTCAGGGCCTTTTGAATCTTCTTTTCGTCGGCGACGGGCGTTAGGATCAGGACACTCTTGTCTTTGGCGTTTTTTAGGTATGTTAGCGCCTCTTTGACCCGCTTGAAACGGATTCGTTTCATCGGTCTCCCTCTTTTGTGTAATGGTGATTTTTAACTATAACACAAATCAACCCGTTAAGAATACAAAAGGTATCAATTTCCGTTTATAAAAAGAATTTTTTTTAAGAGAGAGTGGGGTATGATGGGAAAAAGTATCGATGTAAAAGGAGCGTCATGCATATTGAGCCCAGGCTGTTAGACTTCATCGCGCTGGGGATTTTTGCGGTGGTGGCTATCTTTTTGGTCTACCTGGTCATCTATATTCACGACATTCCCTACGAGATCGCCAAAAAACGCAACCATCCCCACGCCGAGGCGATCCACGCCGCCGGATGGGTGAGTCTGTTTTTGATGCACACGATCTGGCCCTTTTTGTGGATCTGGGCCTATCTGTACCGTCCCGACGCGGGTTGGGGAATGGAGAAGGTAGAGATCGAGCCTTCCGAAGAGTTAAAAGGCCGACTCAGGGCAATTGACGAGCTGGAGAGGAAGGTGGCCGAGCTGGAGAGAAAGTTGGCCGAAAAAGAGGGGGCGCGCTGATGGAAACCTTGATGCTTTTAACCTATACGGCGCTTTGTTGGACGATCTTTAAGGTCTTTAAAATCCCTGTGAATAAGTGGACCCTCACAACCGCCGTGTTGGGCGGCGTGGTGTTGATCGGTCACGTGTTGATGGGGATGGCCTACTACCACCCGGCCAGCCGACAGGCGCGTATCTTTTACGTGGCCACCCAGATCGTGCCCAACGTCAAGGGTAAAGTGATCGAGGTGCCGGTGCGCCCCAACGAACCGCTTAAAAAGGGGGATGTGCTCTTTAAGATCGATCCCACCCCCTATCGGGCCCGGGTCGAAGAGCTTGAGGCGCAGCTGGCCTTTGCCAAAAAACGTCTGGCCGATATGGAGCGGTTGCGCAGGCGGGCGGGCGGATCGCGGTTTGACGTTGAGGAGTATCGCAAACGGGTCGCCAGTTTGGAAGCACAACTGGCTGAAGCGCGATTTAATCTGGAAAGTTGCGTGGTACGCGCCCCCGCCGACGGGTTTGTGACCCACGTGCGGGTACGGCCCGGGCAGATGGCGGTGCCGTTTCCCTTTCAGCCGATGATGACCTTTATTAACGCCTCCACCGCCACGCTGGTGGCCGGTTTTGCGCCCGAGCCCAGCTCCAATATCGATCCGGGTGATGAGGCCGAGGTGGTTTTCCCCGCCTATCCCGGTATGACCTTTCAAGGGCGCGTGCGCCGGGTTTTGCCCGCCGTGGCCGAAGGGGAGCTTAAACCGAGTCAGGATATGGTCAGTTTCGCCAGGCAGTTGCCCCAGGGGTTGATTCCCGTGATTATCGATCTGGATAAAAACCTCTCGCAGATCGGTCTGCCTATGGGGGTGGACGCCGACGTGGCGGTTTACGGGGTAAAAGAGGGATACTGGGGCCATACGGCGATCGTGCGAAGGATTTTACTGCGCATGATTACCTGGTCGCACTTTTTGCGGTTCCATTAAGGAGGGGCGATGCGGAGCGATCGATTGCTGGCGGTTGTGACTGCGGTATTGCTGGGCGGTTGCGCGGCCCAAAACACGGCCGAGCCGGCCAAAAGGGCGAAAGAGGCGGTTATAAAAGAGCAGAAAGCGCCCGAAGCGTTTGCTTTGCCCCTCAAAAAAGCCCCGGTCCAAAACGGTTGGTTGAGCCGATTGGGCGACAAAGCGCTGGAAGAGCTGGTGGCGTCTGCCCAACGGCACAACCCCGATTTGCGTCTGGCGCTGGCAAGAATCGAGCAAGCCTCGGCGGTGGCGTCGCTAAGCGCGTCCGATTTGGGCCCCAGAGTGGACGCGGCGGGTCGCGTAAGCGGACGAAGCGAAGGGTATAACAGCGGTTATTTGGGGGTCGGCGTGCGATGGGAGGCCGATGTGTGGGGGCGTATTGCCAATCTGGTGGCCGCCGACGAGGCGACGGCGCGGGCGATGGCTTACGAGTTTGCGTGGGCGCGGCAGTCGCTTACAGCGTCGGTGGCCAGGGCCTGGTACCTGTTAACAACCGACGGGGCGCTCTACCGTTTTGCCAAAAAGATGCTCGCGCTCCAGCAAAAAGCGTTGGCGCTTTCAAAGGAGCGGGCCGCAATTGGCGCCGGTACCCGGCGAGACGTTCACTGGATGAAGGGAATGCGTGACGAATTGCAAGCCGTAGTAGAGAATTACGAGATGGCCCTGCACAACGATACCCGTGCCTTGGAGGTGTTGGCGGGGCGCTATCCTTCCAATACCCTTCGCGGCGGCCGACTGCCCGATCTACCAGAGCTTGGCGGCGTGGGCGTGCCCGCCGATCTGCTCAATCGCCGCCCCGATCTGGTGGCGGCCAGGGAGCGGGTGGCAGTGGCCTTTCACGATAAAAAGGCGACGCAACTGCTTAAACTGCCCCGTTTTAACTTCTCTTTTCAAGTCGGCTACGACAAACTGCAAGAGACCCTTTTGAAATTTTTGGGCAGTGTCTTTATGCCGATTGCCGACAACGGCAGGATTGATGCCTATATCGCCATGGCCGACGCCAAGCAAAAGGCGGCGTTGGCAATGTATAAAAGCGCGGTTTTGAACGCCTTTTTGGAGGTTGAGCGGGCTTTGGGGGCCGAGGCTCAGCTTAAACGACGGGTCGAGGCGCTGGCGCGTACGGCCAAAGAGTACGAAACGGCTTACGAGATGCTAATGGCGCGCTACCGGATCGGGCAGGGGGATATGATGGATCTTTTAACGGCCCAGCGCCGCTGTCTTGAAGCCTATACGGCGTTGGCGAGGGCTCGCTATGAGAGGGTCGTAAATCGCATCAATCTCTATCTGGCTTTAGGGGGCGATTTTGAAAATTAAAAGCCTCTTTTGGCCGCTTCCATCAATTTTTTAAGCTCCTCTTCCTCTTTGCGTTTTTGTATCGCTTGGCGTCTGGCGACCGCTTCGTTGCTGGGGGTGGAAGGGTCGGCAAAGACCGCCTTGCCGTAAAGCGTGCATCCTTTGGTGCCGGGCTGGCAGACGATGCCCAGCAGATCGCACCATTCACCTTTTTGATGAGAACAGGTCCAGCCCATGGTTTATCCTTTTATCGCAAGATAGCCAAAAAGCAAAATAAGCAACAGCATCAACACAATACCTACCGGAAGCAACCGTCTTTTTTTTGTTTCAAGAGGCAGTCGGCGTATTCGCATCTCAAAATCGACCAGTCGGGAGATGAACGTTCTTTTTTTGAAGCGACGGTTCCGTTTTTTTAAAAAGAGCAGGCTACCGATCCATAATTTTTGTAAAACGACAAATAGATAGGAGGTCATAAAGGTTTTGTCGTGTAGATAACGGATTAGCAAGGTTACAAACAGCCCCGCTATGATGCCGTAGCCGTACCAAGGCAGGGCAATGTCGGAAAAATATGCGCTTATCGGCAGGGGGTTGGATGGGCCTTTGTAGTGGAGCAAAATACCGGGTGTCAAAACGGCAAAGATAATGGTAATGAAGCTTTTAAGATCGTGGGTAAATTGATAGATATCCACGGGATAGGCCGGTTTTTTCTTTAGTTCATGCTCGATGACCTCTTCAAGAAGGGCGATCTTTTCTTTATACGTTTGGTGGCCGTAGCGATCACTGCTTTTGGCGTAGGTTAATATGCCAAGAAGCTCTTGAAGGGTATGGGGTTTGAGATTATGGTGTTTGCGCACTTCGGCGATATGCTGAAGGATGTTTTGGGTGATGTGATCGAAAAAATCTTTTTGTCGCTTATCGTTGGAGACGAGGGCGGCGCACTTGCCCGGGTAGAGTTTGAGTATTTTTTCGTTGGCCGGTTGGTGGAAACGGTCTTTATGAAAAACGGCTTTGAGAAAGTAGTAGGCTTGCTGTAGGCTGGTTTCTTTGCCCTCTTTTGAAAGCGATGCGGCATTGCTTTGAAGATGGCGCAAGCAGATAATACCGTTGGAGAAGATGTGAAAACCGATAGTATAAAAGTATCCGTTTTTGTGCTTTTTGTAGCTCTCTTTCCACGCTTGCAATAGGTTGGCAACCGCTTCGGCGGTTTGGCTTTTTTCCAAAGTCTCTACAAATCGGTCATCTACCCTAGCTTGTGAGTAGGGAACCCGCTCGTTAAAAAAGTAGAGCGTGCCCGTTCGCGCATCATCTCTGTTTTTATCTAAAACCAAGACGATACGAATATAACCGGCATTGTGCCAATGATCTTCGTCTCTTAGGTCAACCAGTATGCTTAGCCATGAGAGGTCGTGGTGAAAGATGATATCGCCGACGATGCGATCGTGCCGATAATCAAGAGGATCGATCAGATGAAAAGCGAGAGAGGAGATATTGGGGATCCACCCGTATAGATGCATAGGATCTTTGATATTAGAAGCGGATAAAGGGTTTGGATTGGGGCTGTGGATTGCCGGATGCATCGATAATGCATCCGTCGTCTCTTTCGCTGTTGTAACCGACGGTTGAGGAGCTTCTTAGAAGTTGAATATAGTAGTGAATCAAAATCAACAATAAAAGTGAGCTAAAAAAAAGCAAAAGCGCCCAAACCATCTATCTCTCCACATTTAAAAATTAAAAATGACCTTAATTTTATCTTCTTTTAATCAAAAAATCAAGTCAACTACCGTCCCACGGCCCGATCCAGGTTGGCCAGGGCGGTAAAGAAGGCGTAGATGTCGATCACCAGCGCAGATTCGGCGTCGATGTGGCCCTGGCGGGCCTGTTGGAGTTCGATAAAGTCGGCCAGGCCGTTTTCGTAACGCTTTTGGGCCTGGTGAAACTTCTCTTTGGCTGAGGCGGCCACTTTGGTAGCCAGCCGTACCCGCTCGTAAGCCTTTTGCGTCAGTGTATAGGCGTCGGCGACCTGCTGGCGGACGGTGAGCTTTTGTCGCAAACACGCGGCGGCGCTCTTTTGGCTTTGGGCGAGGGCTTGTCGGTAACGGGCGTCTCGCGCCCCTCCTTCGTAAAGACTCCAGCGCAGTGTCACCAATCCCCTGGCCTGCCGGTCGGGAAACGCGGCTTTAAAGGCGTCGTCGTTGACGTGGTTGAGGGTATAGTCGCCTTCCAGCGCCAGGCGCGGATAGTAGGCCCCTTTGGCCTCTTTGACGACTGCCAGGGTGCTTTGGCGCCGCAGGCGACAGGCCGAAAGATCGGGCCGGTGGGCGTAGGCGTAGGCCTCCAGCTCTTTGAGGCTCTGGGCGGGGCGTGCGGCGCGGGTGGCGTTGGCGTCGAGCCTGGGCGTTAGAATTTCGTACCCTTTCGCTTCGGCGTCCACGCCGATTTCGCGGGCCAGTTCGTAACCGGCGCGTAGGTAGTCGTAGCGGGTGTCGCTAAGCCGCTTTTGGGCCTGCAGGAGATTGACTTCGGCGTCGGTGACGTCGATCTTGGTGCGAATGCCCGCCTCAAAGTAGCGTTGGGCGCGGTAGAGCTGTTTTTCGTTGAGCCGCACATCCTCTTCGGCCACGGCGATGAGGTGCTTGGCCTGCAGTAGGCGATAGTAGGCCGATTTGACGCGAAAGATTTTATCCAAAACCGCCTGTTTCAGGTCGGCTTCGGCCGCTTCGCTTTGCTTTTGGGTCGCTTCGACGAGGCTGTCGCTTCGGCCAAAGTCGTAAAGTAGCTGACTGGCGCCCAGGGTGCCGGTAACGAGCGCGCCGGAGAGGGTGTCGTCGATGCGACTCATCACGCCGCCCGCGCCGCCTTGGAGGGTTACGGCCGGTTTTTTGGCGCTACGACTCTCTTGCCACTTTGCCAGCGAGGCGTTCAGATCGGCCCGATAAAGGGCCAGGTCGGGGCTCTGTTTTAGCGCCAGGGCAATAAGGTTGTCCAGGCTAAGGTACCTGGGCGCGCCAAACGCCGACATGGCGATCAGTAGGGCGATCAACGCTCTCATGCTTCCTCCTTGGGCAGACCGAATCCCAGCTTCTCGCGTATTGATTGCAAGACCACGAAGAGCACCGGCACCAGCAGGGTGCTGACAAACGTGGCCGCCACCATGCCCCCCAGCAGGGCCAGACCGATGGAGCGTTGCGTCAGCGCACCGGCACCCGTGGTGAACGCGAGGGGCAAAATACCGAACAGAAACGAAAGAATCGTCATCATAATGGCCCGAAAACGCAAACGGCCGGCATTGACGGCGGCTTGGACGACGCTTTGGCCCTTTTCTCGAAGCTCCTTGGCGAATTCGACGATCAAGATGGCGTTTTTGGACGCCAGGGCAATCAGCAGGACCAATCCGACCTGGGCGTAGACGTTAAGCGGCAGTCCCGCCAGCCGCAGGGCCAAGACGGCGCCGATCATGACGATGGGCACCGAAAGCAGGATCATCAGCGGCAAAACCCAGCTTTCGTATTGGGCCGCCAAGACCAGGTAAACCACCAGCGTCACGAACGCAAAAAGATAGATCTGCGCGTTGCCCGCGAGTCTTTCTTGGTAACTCATGCCCGACCACTCAAACCCGTAGCCTTGGGGCAGGACCCGCTTGGCGATCTCCTCCATCGCCGCCATCGCTTCGCCGGAGCTATACCCCGGGGCCGCGTTGCCGGTAATCTGCACGGCGCGATAGAGGTTGTAGTGGGTAAGATTTTGAGGCCCCAGACTTTGGCGGACGGTTACCAGCGCGCTTACCGGAACCATCTTGCCGTAAACGCTTTTGACAAAGAGTTTGCCAATATCGCCCTTTTGGCTGCGAAAGTCGGCGTCGGCTTGCACGAAGACCCGAAAGACTTTGCCGAATTTGGTAAAGTCGTTGATATAGATCGAACCCAAATAGGCCTGCAACGTGACAAAAAGCTCGGAAACGTCCACCCCCAGCGTCGCCGCCTTTTGGCGGTCGATGTCGATGATATAGGTGGGATAGGCGGTGTTGAAGGTGGTAAAGGCGCGGCCGATGCGGGGATCTTGGTTGGCAGTGGCGATGAGGCGTCTTACGTGGCCCATGAAGGTATCAAGATCGCCCGAGAGGTAGTCTTGGACCCGAAAGTCAAAGCCCCCCACACTGCCAAGACCCGGAATGCCTGGCAGGTTGAAGGCGGCGATGCGGGCCTTTTCGTACTTGGCTCCCAGCCGATTGATCCGATCGATGATCGCCTCGACCTTTTGGGCGGGATCTTTACGCTCGCTCCAGGGTTTAAGCGCCACAAAAAGCACGCCCGCACTCGGATCGAGCATCCCCGAGATGGCGTTAAAGCCGTCCACGGCGATGGTGTCGGCCACGCCGGGAATTTGGGCTACCTCTTCGGCCAGCTTTTTGCGTACCCCTTCGGTCTGCTCGATCGCACTGCCGGGGCGGAGGGTAATGGAGACGATGAGCGCCCCTTTGTCTTCGGAGGGCACGAAGGCGGTGGGGGTGTGGGCAAAGAGCCAATAGACCGCGCCAAGCAGTGCAAGAAAGCCTACCATCACCGTTTTGCGCCACGCGATCAGCGTGCCGACGAGTTTGGCGTAGCCTTCGGTCAGACGCGAAAAAAGCGCTTCGAATATTTCGAAAAACCGGGGCTTTTTGGCCCCCTCTTTTTGGCGGCGGATCATGATGGCGCTAAGCGCGGGCGAGAGCGTAAGGGCGTTGAGCGAGGAGATGATGACGGCAAAGGAGATGGTGAGCGCAAACTGCTGATAGAGCGAACCGGTGATCCCCGGCATCATCGAAACGGGCACGAAGACCGCTACTAAAACCAGCGTCGTGGCGATAATGGGGCCGATGAGCTCCACCATCGCCTTTTTGACCACTTCGCGAATGGGGAGCTCCGGCTCTTTTTGCATGATGACCTCGACGTTTTCGACCACCAAGATCACGTCGTCCACGACGATGCCGATGGCCAAAATCAGCCCAAAAAGGGTCAAAAAGTTGATCGAAAAGCCGGGGGCCAGTTTCATGGCCGCAAAGGCGCCGATGAGCGAGACGGGGATGGCCACCGAGGCGATGACGGTGGGGCGCCACGATTGAAGGAAGATATAGATGATCACGATTACCAGCAAAATCGCGATCAGCAGGTTTTGGACCACGTTGTCGATGGCCACCTCCACGTAGCGGGTGGTATCGTAGGGGATCTGGTAGGTGACCCCTTCGGGGAAGCGGGCTTTGAGGCGCTCCATCACTTCGCCCACCTTTTTGCGGATCTCCAGGGCGTTGGAGCCCGGAAGCTGATAGATGCCGATCATGCCGGTGGGGCGGTTGTTCAAGACCGCGTTCCAGTCGTACTTTTCGGCTCCCAGCTCTACTCTGGCTACGTCTTTAAGATAGACAAGGCGATTTTTGTCGTGGCGAACGACGATATGCTCAAACCCTTTTACGGTATCCAGGCGCCCCTTGGTGGTGAGGGTAAACTCCAGCAGTTGGCCCTTGGGAGCGGGGGCGGCGCCGATTTTGCCCAGGGCCGCCTGGCGGTTTTGGGCCCGTACGGCGGCGATCACTTCGGCGGGCGAGATGCCCAGGGATTTGAGTTTGTCGGGATTGAGCCAGATGCGCATGGCGTAGCGTTTGGCCCCCATGATCTCCGCCTTGCCCACGCCGGGAATTCGTTTTAGCTCGTCCAGGATATTGATGGCGATGAAGTTGCTTAAAAATTTGTCGTCGTAGCGCTCGTCGCCCACCAGCGTGACGGCGCAGACCATGTTGGCGCTCTCTTTATTGACGGTAATGCCCTGCTGTTTGACCTCCGCCGGCAGGGAGGGTTCGGCGATGGAGACCTTGTTTTGCACGTCCACCGCGGCAATGTCCAGATCGTAACCGGGCTCGAAATAGATCGTAATCAGCGACGTGCCCGAGGAGGTGGAAGAGGACTCCATGTAGAGCATCCCCTTGACGCCGTTGAGTTTGTCCTCCAGGGGCCTGGTGACGCTCTCTTCCACGTCAAAGGCGTTGGCGCCGGTGTAGTTGGCGGTGACGGTAACGGTGGGGGGTGCCACTTCGGGGAACTCCTGCACCGGAAGCAGATAGAGCGAAAGGGTGCCGGCGATGACGATGAGCAGGGCGATGACCGAGGCGAAGATCGGCCGTTTGATAAAAAAGTGGGAGAACATCCCTTACTCCTCTTGCGCTTTTACCGGCAGGCCGTCGCGCACCTTGATCAGGTTGGAGACGATGACGCGATCGCCCTCCTTTAGACCCTTTTGCACGGCGAAAAAGCGGCGGGTCTCAAAGGCGATCTTCACGCTTTTTCGCACCGCTTTGCCCTTTTGGACCACATAGACGAACATGCCTTGCTGATCTTCTTGCAGAGCCTCTTTGGGGACGGTAAAAAAGGGGTAGCGGTCGGTGACAAAGAGATCGACGTACACAAAAGTGCCGGGCAGTAGGGCTTCGTCGGGGTTGGGGGCGACGGCGCGCATGGTCAGGGTGGAGGTGGCGGGATCGATGCGGTTGTCGGCAAAATCGACCGTGGCGTTGAGCTCCAGGGTTTTTAGCATGGGATCTTGCCTTAGCAGACGTACGACGGCCCGTTTGGGGGCGCGGCCGCCGTATTTGGCGATTTTGCTCGCCTCCTTTTCGCTGGGGGCGAATTCGACGTAGATCGGATCGGTTTGCAAAATGGTTACCAGCGGCGTCGCTTCGCCAAAGCCCACCAGGTTGCCAACATCCACCAGCCGTTTGCCGGCCCGTCCCGAGACGGGGGCGCGCACCACGGTATAGGAGAGGTTGAGTTTGGCGTCGGCGATCTTGGCCTCGTCGGCCAAAAGGGCCGCCTTAAACTGCGCCACCTGCGCTTCGTACTCTTCCAGCGTGGCGCGGGGGGCCAGCCCTTCGGCCACCAGGGGGCGGTAGCGGGCGACGTTGGCCTGGGCCAGTTTAAGAGCCGCCTCGTCTTTGCGCTTTTGGGCTTGGGCGGCTTTGAGGGCCGCTTTATAGCGGTCGGGCTCGATCAAAAAGAGCTTTTGGCCCTTTTTGACCCGTTGGCCGTCTTGAAAGTAGCGCTTAAGCAGTTTGCCCGATACCCTGGCCCGCACCGTCTGCTCACTGCTGGCGCGCGCCGTGCCGGTGTAGGTGGCCCAGATGGGGACCGTCTTTTTGTGCGCCGTCAGCGTCTTAACCGCCAGCGACGGCGGGGCCTTTGGGGCGCTTTGGGGCGTTTGGTCTTGGCAGGCTACAAGAAAAAGTATGGGAAGAAGGAGTGGCAACAACCGCATGGCAACCCTTTGGTAATCAGAACCCATCTCAAAGATTCCTATATCCGGTAACGGAAGCGATTTGAATCTCCCTCCTTGATGGTGTTCTGGTATCGCCTGCGTCGAAGCGCCGTGATAAGAAGCAAAATCGCTCCGCTCGCAAGGTGGCCCGAAAAAGGCACGCTGACCGCGTTGAAAATGCTCGACTTGGCTTTGGCCAAGCCTTGCGCTTTTCGCCTTCTCATCGCACCCTTTTCGGGCCATTCCCTGATATAGGATCTTTAAGATGGGTTCTATGAAAAAATATGATGATATATCATAAACCAAAGGAGGTTAAGGGGAGGTTAGGGACAAAAGCGGGCTACTCCCCGCTCTCTTTTTCCGCTTCGTGTACCAAAACCCCCTCAATCAGCTTGTCGATATCGCCGTCGAGGATGGCGTCGACGTTGCTGAAAGCCTGGCCGCTTCTTAGGTCTTTGACCTGTTGGTAGGGGGCCAGGACGTAGGAGCGGATCTGGTGGCCCCAGCCGATCTCGCTTTTTTCCACGCCGTCGGCTTCGGCCTTTTTCTTCTCCAGCTCCAGCTCGTAAAGACGCGATTTTAGCATCTTCATGGCGGTGGCTTTGTTTTTGTGTTGTGAACGGTCGTTCTGGCACTGTACCACGATGCCGGTGGGGATGTGGGTGATACGGATGGCGCTTTCGGTTTTGTTGACGTGCTGGCCGCCGGCACCCGAGGCCCGGTAGGTGTCGATGCGCAGATCCTTGTCCTCGATCTCGATGTCGATGTCATCATCAATTTCAGGGGAGACCATGACGGAGGTAAAGGAGGTGTGGCGTCTGGCGTTGGAGTCAAAGGGGCTGATACGCACCAGCCGATGGATGCCGTTTTCGGCCTTCAGATACCCGTAGGCGTTTTCGCCCTTGATGATAAAGCTTACATCTTTAATGCCCGCCTCCTCGCCGGGCTGGTAGTCCAGCGTCTCGACCTTGAACCCCCGGCGCTCCGCCCAGCGCAGGTACATCCGATACAGAATGCTGGCCCAATCCTGGCTCTCGGTACCGCCCGCGCCCGGGTGGATGGAGACGATGGCGTTGTTGGCGTCATGCGGGCCGCTGAGCATCACCTCGATCTCCACCTTTTTCACCCGCTCCTCAATGTCGGGCGCTTCGTCAAAGAGGGTTTGGAGGGTCTCTTCGTCTTTTTCCTCCGTGGCCATCTCAAAAAGCTCCAGCGCGTCGTTGACGGCGCTTTCGGCCTCTTCGTATTTGTTCAAAAGGCGCTCCAGGCGGTTTTTCTCTTTTTGAATCTCGCCCGCCTTTTTGGCGTCGCTCCAAAAATCCTCCTGCATCTCCAGCTCGGCGATCTCGGCCAGCCGTTTGCGGATGTCGTTTGGTTTGACGATGTTTTTGATGTTTTCGATCTTGGTTTGCAGTTTTTTCATCAGTTCAGAAAATTCGTAGCTGTCCACGCGCTATCCTTGCTATAATTGCGATATTTTTAGCGCAATTATATCCAAAAGGGCGACCGTGAAAGTTGTACGAAGCGTTGAAGCGCTCAAAGAAGCCAGGGCGGAGTTAAAAGGGAGCGTGGGGTTTGTTCCCACCATGGGGGCACTGCACGAAGGGCACGTCAGCCTCATACGCAAAGCCCGAGAGGAGAACGACCATGTGATCGTCTCCATTTTTGTCAACCCCACCCAGTTTCTGCCGGGCGAGGATCTGGAAAAGTACCCCCGCAAAGAGGAGGCCGACCGGCGTATCTGCGAGCTGGCGGGGGTGGATATCCTCTTTATGCCCGACGCTTCGGCGATGTACGGCGAAGACGAGGTAACGGTACGCGCGCCCAAATATCTTGGCTATATCTTAGAGGGCCATCGGCGGCCGGGGCACTTTGACGGCGTGGTGCGGGTGGTGCTCAAACTCTTCAATCTCACCCGACCGACCCGCGCCTACTTTGGCAAAAAAGACGCCCAGCAGTTGGTGATTTTGCAAAGAATGGTGAGTGATCTCTTTTTGCCGCTTGAGATCGTGCCGGTGGAGACGGTGCGCGAAGCCGACGGGTTGGCGCTAAGCAGTCGCAACGTCTATTTAAGCGCCGAGGAGCGCCAAAAGGCGCTGGCTATTTCAAAAGCCCTCAAACGCGCCTCCAAGATGGTGGGGGCGGGGGAGTTGGATGTCGCGCGCCTCAAAGAGGCGATGGAAGCGGTTTTGGCGGAGCTGGAGGTGGAGTATGTCGCCTTTGTCAACCGCCGGTTTGAGCCTGTTGAAAAGATAGAGATACAAAACAGCATCATTCTCATAGCCGCCCGGGTAGGGCAGACCCGGCTGATTGACAATATCTGGCTTTGACGTCTGTTTTAATGGTGTTTGGTCGGTTTGGGGTAGTGGCCCAGTGAGGGGTCGGGTGTCAGGTAGCCCTCTTTGACCATCAGCTCCACCACCTGTTTAAAGACCGGCACGGCGCTCATGGCGGCGAAGTAGTGGTAGGGTTTTTTGGCCTCCCTGACCAGCACGCCGATGGTGTAGCGATGCTTGCGGTCGTTGGCGAAACCGATAAAGGTGCTGTTGTATTTGCGGGCGTACCCGCCTTTGCGCGCGGCGATATGGGCCGTTCCCGTCTTGCCGCCGATGGTGAGCCCCTCAATCTGCGCTTTGGTACCCGTTCCCTTGGCGACAACCTTTTGTAAAATCCGGCGCATACGCGCCGCCGTGGCGGGGTGAATGATGCGTCGCACCGGTTCGTCGGATGTGACGGGCTCTTCCGTGCCGTCGGGATTGATAAGCGCGTCGGCGATTTTGGGCTCTATTAGCAGTCCGTTATTGTTAAAGACGTTGTAGGCCCGCACCAGTTGCAGGAGCGTGGCCCGTATGCCGTAGCCGTAGGCGACGGTGGCTTTGTAGATTTCACTGCGCATCTGGGCGATGCGTGGCATGATGCCGTTGTGCTCGTAGGGTAGGTCGACCCCCGTTTTTTTGGTAAGCCCAAACATTTTAAAACCGTCAACAAACTCCACGGCGTCCAGCCGCTGGGCCAGTTGGGCGATACCGATGTTGGAGGAGTAGGTAATCACGTCCTCCGCGCTCAGCCACGCTGTCTTGTGTTCGTCGGTGATCACTTTGCGGCCCAGCTTGTAGCGGCCGTTGTAGCCCCGTACGATCTCCAGGGGGTTGACTTTGTGGTGGTGTAGCAAAAGGGCGAAGGTGACGGGCTTCATGACCGATCCGGGCTCATAGGTGTATTCGGCGGCGGTGACGTTGAGCGCGTCGTAATCCTTGCGGCGGATATGGTCGGGGTCGAAACGCTCGGAAGAGGCCAGGCCCAAGATCTTGCCGGTGGCCGCTTCCATGATGACCACGGTGATCTCTTTGGCCTCATGCTCCTTTTTGGCTTTGCCGAGCAGGTCTTCTAAAAGCTCCTGAAAATCCATGGCGATATTCAGCCGTACCGACTTGCCGTTGACGGGGGGAATAACGGTGCTTTTGGCGTCAAGGATAATGCTGTTGCCGATATCCCTTTCTCCCCGGATCAGCCCGTTTTGCAGGGGGCGCAGGGCATCATCGTAATATTTCTCCAGCCCTTTGATGCCGGTGGGGCGGGTAAAGCCGTCCTCTTCGTATTTGCGCATAAAGCCGATGATGGGGGTAAAGGCGTTTTTGTAGGCGAAAATCCGCGTCTCCCCGCTTTCGGTGACGCTTAAACCATATTTGATAAGCCGGCCCGACGGGGTTTTATAAGGAATAAAAACCCCCAAAAGTCGCAGTTTCCTGGCCAGCTCTTTGAGGTATTTGGCCCGGTTGGCGTCGATGGCGTAGGAGAGGACCACGTTGCCCTTTTTGCGCATTTTCTTTAAAATTTCGGCCCTGGGGATGCCGCTGTAGATAGAAAAAAGGTTGACAAAGAGCTCTTTTTTGTCCGGGTCGATATTGCGGGTGTTGATCATGGCTTTGAAAAGTTTTTGGCTAAACGAGAGCTTGAAGCCGTCTTTGCTGAGAATATCGCCCCGCAGGGCACGGTTGGTCTCTTCGATCATCAGGCGGGGGATATGGCGGGGTTTGAGGGCGGTTTTGGTGATGGAGGCGTAAAAGGTGGCCATACCGCCCGCGATAATGAGCAAAAGGATAAAAAGTTTGGTCTTTTGGCGCAGTTTTTTTGGGGTTTCGTTCACGGACACGGGGTATCTTGCGCGGTTAAATCTGGGTTCTTAGGATCTCTTTGTAGGCGTTGATCGCCTTGTTGCGCACCTCCAGCATCATCTTCATGCTCATCTCCGCCTTGTCGATGGCGATGGCGGCCTGGTGCAGGTCTTTTACCTGTCCCGTGGCGATGTCGCTCATGGCCTTTTGCCCCTCTTTTTGCAGGTCGTTGACTTCGTCCAGGCTCTTTTTGAGGATCTCGCCGAATGTGGTGCTCTTGGCGGCGGGACGGGCCTTCTCATTGGTAGAGAGGGCGCCGACGCCCTGGGCGTTGATGTTTTGAATCTCGTTGCTCATGCGCTACCTCTTTGTTAGGCTCTTAACAGGTCAATGGCACTGTTGGCCATGGCTTTGACACTCTGAAACGCGGCCACGTTGGCCTGATATGCCCTGGTCGCTTCAATAAGATCGGTCATTTCAACCACCGGGTTAATATTGGGGTAAGCCACATACCCTTCGGCGTTGGCGTCCGGGTGGGAGGGGTCGTACTTTAAAATCGGTTCGCTGTCGTCGCGTACCACTTTGTCTACCACCACACCCATCACCGGCGGTTGGGCCGTCTCACCCTCTTGCGCCTCTCCGAGCGGGTCGGAGTAGGGAAGATAGTCACTCTCTTCTTTCATTTTATCGTTTAAAACTTCATCAAAATTGAAGGCTCTAAAGACCACCTCCCTGCGCCGGTAGGGGCCGCCCTCGTCGGTACGGGTGGTGTTGGCGTTGGCGATATTGGCGCTGATGACGTTGACGCGAAAGCGTTGGGCCGAAAGGCCGTAGCCGTTGATGTCAAAACTGCTTAAAAAAGCCATGGCTCATACCCTTTACTGAATTTTGGCCGAGGCGTCCAGGACGCTTCGGAAGATGGCGCCATCTTTTTTTATGGCGGCGATGATGGCGTTATACATGACGCTGTTTTTGGCCATTTCGGAGGTTTCAATATCCAAATCGACGGTATTGCCGTCGTTGCGGGCCAGGTGGCCGTCTCTAAAAAAGATTTCGGCCCGCTCTGTGCGGCCGTTTTGGGGCGCGGGAAGGTGGCGGGGATCGGTTTGGGCCAGTTGGAGCGTTTGGGTGTCGGCGTCGTGAAAAATTCGGGCCGACTTTTGGGCCAGCACGTCACCGAAAGCGATGTCTCGGGCCTTGTAACCGGGTGTGTCGACATTGGCGATGTTGGAGCTGATAAGATCCTGGCGCATGGATCGGTAATCGAGTGCCTCGGCCATTAACCCGTGTACTTTGCTTATTTGCATACCGCCCTCCTTTTTTGCGCTTTACGCCACAAAAACAAGCAAATTTCGTTCCCAAAATAATGCAACGGGCAAAAAACTTTTTGTCAGTTAAGTTGCCATATAATAAGCCATTAAATTTCACCCCCGGAAACAGCCGATGATCGACCGACCCCTTTTTTTTGCCGTTGTTGCGCTGATTGTTACCGGTATTATCTTCAGCTACTCCCTTTCGGCCTATACGGTACTGCTTCTTGGGGCCAAACCGTGGCACTTTCTGCTTAGGCAGTTCACAGCGGGGGTGATCGGTATTTTTTTGATGTGGTGGATCGCCAGGCAACCGCCCGAGAAGATGCATTGGTGGGGGATGTCGCTTTTTCTGATCTCCATGCTGATGATACTGGCCATTCCCTTTTTGCCCGAAAGTATTGCCAAAACCGTGGGCGGGGCGCGACGTTGGATCCGTCTTGGGCCGGTGTCACTGGCGCCGGTGGAGTTTTTCAAAATCGGTTTTGTCTATTTTTTGGCCTGGAGCTTTAACCGGCGGCTCATCCCCACCTATACCGAACGCCAGCGCCTGGGGCGTCCTTTCAGCGTGCCCGAAGAGATTTTACTGCTTTTGCCCTACCTCTTTTTGGCGGCCCTTTTCCTGGGGGTGATCGCCGTCTTTTTGAACGACCTGGGGCAGGTGGTGGTGTTGGCGGCAACGCTTCTTTTGATGATGCTTTTTGCCGGCGGGAGCTTGAAAATTTTCGGCCTCTTCAGCCTGTCGGGGCTGATCGGGGCGGTGGGGTTGATTGTCATCTCTCCCCACCGGATTGAGCGGGTGAAGGGGTGGTGGTTCTCCATTCAAAACACCGTGGCCGAGTTACTGCCCCAGCTGGCCCACAAGGTGCCCAAGGTCAACCTGGCCGAAGAGCCCTACCAGGTGAGCAACTCCCTGCACGCCATTCACCACGGGGGAATCTTTGGCGTGGGGCTTGGCAACGGCATTTTGAAGCTGGGTTTTTTGAGCGAGGTGCATACCGACTTCGTGCTGGCGGGCATGGCCGAGGAGATCGGGGTAGCGGGTGTGGCGGCGGTGACGTTACTGCTCTTTTTTGTTATCTACCGCCTCCTGCGTATTGCCGCCAGGGTGCGTCAGGATGTCTACTACCTTTTTGCCTCCGGTTTGGCAATGGTGATGGGGTTTGCCTTTCTCATCAACGCGCTGGGGGTGAGCGGCGTCATTCCGCTTAAAGGGATCGCGGTGCCCTTTCTCAGTTACGGCGGCTCCCAGATCGTGGCGTTATGCATTGGCATGGGTATGGCGCTTTCCATGGGAAAAACCGCGAAAAATCTATAAAAAGAAGCGAGTATGTCGATAGAGAAAAAACTTAAAGAGATGTTTGCCCTGCAAGCGCGCCTTAACGACGACACCAACGGCCCGGCGTGGCGGGAGGGCAGAACGAAGCAGGGCAAGGTGATCCACTGGCGACGTTGCGTGGTGATGGAGACGGCGGAGCTGATCGACTCCTTTGGCTGGAAACACTGGAAGAGCATTGACGCTTCGCCCGATATGGCCAATATCCGCATCGAGATTGTGGATATCTGGCACTTTGTCATGAGCGAGATCTTGCGCTATTTTACGGTTGACGAAGCGGTAGCTATGGCGCGCGGGCGGATGGTAGAGTGCGAGGTGCGGGTGCCGGAAGTGTGGAGTAAGGCGGAGCACGGGCGCCTGAATACCTACCTGCGCCCCTTCGAGGCGTTGATGGCCCTGGCGCTGACGGGCGAACAGAGCCGTGAGGGGGCCGAGGCGCTGACAGAGGCTTTCTGGCGGGCGGCGTCGGCGGCGGGGGTCGATTTTGACGGGCTTTACAGGCTCTATATCGGCAAAAACGCCCTCAACCACTTTCGCCAACAGCACGGTTACAAAGAGGGCACCTACCGCAAGATCTGGAACGGGCGGGAAGATAACGCCGTCATGCAGGCCATTTTGGCCAAAACACCCGATATGGGGTATTCGGCGTTGATGAGAGCGCTGGAAGAGGCGTACGGAGCGACCTGTTAATATGGTGGTGCTGACCGGCGGCGGCACGGGCGGGCACCTGGCCATTGTGAGGGCCGTGGCGGAGGCGTTGGCGGCCATGGGGCACTCCCCCGGCTATATCGGTAGCCAAAGCGGTCAGGACAGGCAGTGGTTTGACAACAGCCCGCTCTTTGACAAGACCCTTTTCCTGCCGACACGGGGGGTGGTCAACCGGCGCGGGTTGGGACGCGCGGTGGCGCTGTGGGAGATGGCGAAGGCGGTACGGCGGGCCGACAGGCAGATGAAGGCGTGGCAGGCGCGGGCGGTGCTTGGGGTGGGGGGCTTTTCCGCCGCGCCCGCGACGCTGGCGGCGGCACTGGGGCGCGCGCCGTTGTTCATTCATGAGCAAAACGCCGTGCCCGGGACGCTTAATCGGCTGTTAAAACCCTTCGCCAAAGCCTTTTTCAGCGCCTATGCGGGTGATCGGGTTCCCTATCCGGTGAGTTTGCGCTATTTTCAGACGGCAAGAACCCGCCGGCGTTTGGAGCGGGTGATCTTTTTGGGCGGCAGTCAGGGGGCGCGGGCCATTAACGACCTGGCTTTGGCGCTGGCCCCCCGACTGCGCAAAGAGGGAATAGCCGTCTCCCACCAGACGGGACGGGCCGATTATGAGCGGGTCAAAAAGGCGTACGAGTCTGCCGGGATAGAGGTGGAGCTTTTTGCGTTTGACGCCAATTTGCACGAGAAGATCGCCCAGGCCGATTTTGCCGTCAGCCGGGCCGGGGCCAGTACCCTGTGGGAGTTAACCGCCAACCGACTGCCCACTTTTTTTGTCCCCTACCCCTACGCCGCCGGCGATCACCAGTACCATAACGCCCGCTATCTGGCGGAGCGAGGGTCAGCGTGGGTAGCCAGGGAACATGAGATTGATAAGGCCATGTTACTGGAGGCGATGGCGTCGGATTTGCAGAAGGTCTCTGAGAAAATGGCGGGCCTAATCGCCCCGGGCGGGGCGGAAGAGATAGCCAAAAGGCTGTTGGCGGAGTAAGTTACGGGGTGGGGTTAACCGCCTTTTGCATGCTTTCGGGCAGGCGGAGGGGGCGGCCGCTTTGGGCGTCAATATAGACCCATTCGCTTTCGCAAAGCGCGATGAGGGTGTCGTTTCGGTAAAGTTCGTAACGGCGCAGGGCTTTGATGCGCCCCACTTCGGCGATCCATGTGGTCATGGTGAGCGTTTCGCCCTCAAACGCCGGGCGCAGGTACTCGATGCGGTGGCTTTTGGCCACCCAGCCGGTTCCCTTTTGGCGGCACGCCTCAATACCCCATCCCAGGGTATTGGCGTGACGCAGGGCCGCTTCGACAAACCAGCGCAGGTAGGTGACATTGTCTACATGGCCGTTGAAATCGATGGCTTCAGAAGGAACGGTGAATTCGTAGCGTAGAAGCTTGGGAATTTCGCTCACCGCTCAATCTCGCCGCCGAAGCTGATAATGCCGTAGGTGAGGTTGCCCACGTGCTTGAAACCCTGGGCTTTCATGACGTGTTGCACCTGATAGCTTCGACTGCCGGTATGGCAGTAGAGGATGAGGCGGTCATCCTTTTTGTTCTGAATTTTCTCAAACCACTCATAAAACTGCGACGTGGGCCAAAGGGCGTCGGTGCCTTTGATGTGGCCCATCTGAAACTCCATGGGTTCGCGCACGTCGATGAGCTCGAAACTGACCATTCCCAGCTCCCTGGCTTCCAGCAGGGCTTCCAACTCGTCGCCGTCAAGTTGCTCTTTGTCAAGCAGTATTTGCGCCTCTTCGGCGCTTAGGCCCCTGGAGTGGGTGTGAATCGCCTCTTCCATCGCCTCCTCTTTGGCGTGGCGCTCGGCGTACTCGGGGGTGCAAAAAATGCCGCAGTGGCAGTGGCCCTGTTCGGGAATCTCATGTTCAAGCGCCGGTTTGCAGGGGCAGATGCGGTTGTCGGCCTTCTTGCGCTCTTCGGGGGTTTCGCCGATGACCATAAAACAGGGGCAATAGCGTTTGCCGTAAAGAAGACGGTTGCGGGCCAGCCCCATGGCGACCCCCTCGTTGATCTCCTCGTCGGGGTTTTGGACAAAGCCGAATTGCTTGTTGACCTTTTCGACAAACTGCCATGTTTTTTCAAGCTCGGCTTGAAATTCCGGGGAATTGACGTCGATTTGACTCATTTAATCTCCATCTTTTTTGGGCGGCATTGTACCAAAACGAAATTTCATTCAATTTTGGATAAAATAAAAAGATTTTAGAGCTAAGGTTAGGAACGATGGATATTCGACAGGCTTTTTTGGACTTTTTCGCCTCCAAGGGGCACAAGGTATACGAAAGCGCCCCGCTGGTACCCGATGACGCGACACTGCTCTTTACCAACGCCGGGATGGTGCCGTTTAAAAATATCTTTACCGGCGAGGTGCCCGCGCCCAATCCGCCCCGGGCCACCAGTTGCCAAACCTGTATCCGCGCCGGCGGCAAGCACAACGACCTGGAGAACGTGGGCCACACGGCACGCCACCACACCTTTTTTGAGATGCTGGGCAACTTCAGCTTCGGCGACTACTTCAAAGAAGAGGCGATCGCCTACGCCTGGGAGTTTGTCACCGAGGTGCTTAAACTGCCCAAAGAGAAACTCTGGGTCACGGTGCACGAGAGCGATGATGAGGCCGAGGGGATCTGGAAAAAGCATATCGCCGCCGATCGTATTTTGCGCATGGGAGACAAGGATAACTTCTGGCAGATGGGCGACACCGGGCCTTGCGGGCCGTGTAGCGAGATCTTTTACGACCAGGGTGAGGAGCACTTTAACGGCCCCGAAGATTACATGGGGGGCGACGGGGACCGCTTTTTGGAGATATGGAACCTGGTTTTCATGCAGTATGAGCGGGACAAAGCGGGCAATCTTACCCCTTTGCCCAAACCCAGCATCGACACCGGCATGGGATTGGAGCGCGTAACGGCGGTGGTGGAGGGCAAGCTCTCCAACTACGACACCGAGCTTTTCATGCCCATAATCCGCGAGGTGGAGAAGATGGTGGGCAAGCCCTACGTGTATAAAAGCGGCGCAAGCTATCGCGTCATCGCCGACCACCTGCGCTCAACCACTTTTTTGCTGGCGCAGGGGGTCAATTTCGCCAACGAGGGGCGCGGTTACGTGCTAAGACGCATTTTGCGCCGGGCCGTGCGCCACGGCTATATGCTGGGACTCAGAGAGCCCTTCATGCACCGGCTGGTGGATGTGCTGGTGGAGATTATGGGCAATCACTACACCTATCTCAAAGAGAAAGCCCCCGCTATCAAGGAGGCGATGCGCCTGGAGGAGGCGCGCTTTTTTGGCACCATCGCCGCGGGGATCGAGCTGTTTGAGAAGGAGCTGGCCAAGACAAAAGCGCGCTTTAGCGGCGCGGTGGCCTTTAAACTTTACGACACCTACGGCTTCCCGCTGGATCTGACGCAGGATATGCTCAAAGAAAAAGGGATTGAGGTCGATATCGCCGAGTTTGAGCGCCTCATGAGCGAGCAAAGAGAGCGGGCCAAGGCGGCCTGGAAGGGAAGCGGCGACGCCAAGGTTGAGGGTGATTTCAAAGCCTTGCTGGAAGCCTTTGGGCCCAACGTCTTTGTCGGGTATGATCGCCTGGAGGAAAAGAGCAGGGTGTTGGCCCTGCTGGATGAAAATTTTGCTCGCATCCAGTGCCTTGAGCCCGGGCAAGCGGGGTGGGTGATGCTGGAGCGCACGCCCCTTTACGCCGAAAGCGGCGGCCAGGCGGGAGACAGGGGCGTTTTGCTGGATCAAGACGGCCAGACGATCGCCGAAGCGGTCGATACGAAGAAGTTTTTTGATTTGAATCTTAGCCGAGTGACGGCTAAAACGAAATTGTGCGAAAACGATACGGTAAAAGCCGTCGTGGATACCTCACGCCGTGAGATCGCCAAGCACCACAGCGCTACCCACCTGCTTCATAGCGCTTTGCGGGAGATTCTGGGCGATCACGTCACCCAGGCGGGCTCTTTGGTAGAGGCCGATCGCCTGCGCTTTGATTTTAGCCACCCCAAGGCGCTCACCGCCGAAGAGATCGCCGAGGTGGAGAAGTGGGTGAACGACATCATCGAGCGCGGCATCGCGGGCGAGACCGAGGAGATGGATATCGAAAGCGCCAAGGCCAAGGGGGCGATGGCCCTTTTTGGCGAAAAGTACGGCGAAACCGTGCGGGTGGTGAGTTTTGGTGACGCCAGCGTGGAGCTGTGCGGCGGCACCCATGTGAAAAACAGCGCCGAGATCGGGATGTTTTTGATTACCAAAGAGAGCGGCGTGAGCGCCGGGGTGCGGCGCATCGAGGCGGTCTGCGGCCACGCGGCTTACGAACTGGTCAAGTCGATGCGCGCAACTCTTTCGCAAATCTCCCATGAGCTCAAGGCCAAAGAACCGCTCCAGGGGGTCGCCAAGCTCCAGGAGCAGGTCAAAACGCTCAAATCCGAGATCAAGGAACTGCAAAAGGGCAAAAAGGCCGACGTCAAAACCGAAAAGATCGGAGACACTGTCGTGGTGGTGGATGAAGTGGACGCGGGTGATATCAAACAGATGATCGATAATCTGAAAAACGCCCATGACAAAGTGGCGGTGATGCTCTTTCAAAAAAAGGGCGACAAGGTACTTATCGCCGCGGGACAGAAGGGCACAAACGTCAAGGCGGGGGCGTGGGTGAAAGAGATCGCCCCCATGCTTGGCGGCGGAGGCGGCGGCCGTGACGACTTCGCGCAAGCGGGCGGCAAGAAGCCCGAAGCGATTGATGAGGCCAAAACCAAAGCGTTGGCCTATCTCAAAGAGCGGTTGGGGTGATTGACAATCGCCAAAAAATGATATACAATCAATATACATAAGGGCAGGCGGTGCTGTTTCGTTGGAGTGATGAGAAAAACGAAAAGCTCAAGCAAGAACGCAATGTGTCGTTTGAAGACATTATGATCGCTTATGAAAGTGGCCGGGTGTTGGATGTTTTGGAAAATCCGAGCGGAAATTTTCCCGGTCAGAAAATTTTGGTAGTAGAGATAGAGAAGTACGCTTATGTGGTACCTTTCGTAGAGGAGGAAGACGGGTGGTTTTTAAAAACCGTCTACCCCAGTCGCAAAATGACAAAAATCTATCTGGAGGTCGATGATGAGTAAAAAGGATCGCATCGAAACGGATGAGGAGATGGCCATGATCGAAGCGGTGGAGCGGGGGGAATTCGTTCCGGTGAAAGGTGAAGAGGGTGAAAAGCTTAAACAATCGCTTGCCAAAGCCGCCAAAAACACCATTGCGCGCATGAGCAAGCGCAAGGCGATCAGCATCCGCCTGATTGAAGATGACATTGAACGTATCAAAGCGATTGCGCTGAGCGAAGGGATTCCTTACCAGACGCTGATCGGCCAGATTATCCATCAGTACGCGCGGGGTGAGCTTAAGAGGGTCTCATGAGGGGATTGGCCGTCGAACTCTTTGCCGATTATGCTTTCTTCATCGTCTTTTTCCATGTATTGGGTGCCATTGTCTGGATCGGCGGGATGATCGGGATGCGTATCGCCGTGCATCCTGGCCTGCAACATATTGAAGATCCCCGGCAGAGATTGGCCAGGACGCTGGAGATCGTGCGTAACCTCTTTGCGCTGGTCGCGCCTTTTATTGTGTTGATTTTGCTCACGGGCCTGGTGATGGGCTTAAGCGTTGCGGTGCCAGGGACGCCGGAGGAGACGGCGGTGTTTGTCAAATACGGCATATGGGGGGCGATGACGGGCAACTACCTGCTGATGGTGCGCCGCCGCAACGAGGCCGAGCGCCGTTTTGTGGCGGGTGACCTGGCGGGGGCACGGGAGCGGATGGCGCCCATTGCCAACCTGATGTTGCCCGTTAATATCGCCCTGGGCGTTTTGGCGCTGGTGCTTGGGATCTTTTTGCGGGGCTTTTAGATGGTGATACTCGCTTCCGGCTCCGCTACACGGGCAAAGATTTTAAAAAAAGCGGGGGTGGCCTTTTGGCAACAACCTTGCGATTTTGACGAAGAGAGCCTGCGGTATGAGGTGCCGGCCCACTTTGTCTACCACGCCGCCATGGGGAAAATGCGCGCGTGTGAAGCCGAATGTGGGCTTGAGACACCCTTGCTCTGCGCCGATACGGTCGTAAGCGCGGGCGGCAAGATTTTGCGCAAGGCCAAAGACGAAGCGGAGGCAAGAGCGCTCCTGCTGAGCCAAAGCGGCGCGGAGGTTGAGATTATCACCTGCATGGTCTACAAGTCGGCGCGCAAGACCTTCATAGACCTCTCCGTCACCCGCTACCTTTTTGATCCTTTCGATGAAGCGGAGCTGGCGCGTTATCTCGCAAGCGGCGAGTGGCGCGGCAAGGCGGGGGCGTGCATGGTGGAGGGCTTTTGCAAACCCTACATCCGCGAAGTGGTGGGGTATGAGAGTTGCGCCATGGGGCTGACGGTGGAAAAACTGCTCCCGTGGCTGGAAGGGTAGATCGCAGATGTTTTATGAAAAGGAGCTGACAGCCCTCAAGCGCGCGGGGCGTTTTCGCGAGCCGATCGCGCTTGATGTCGATGCCGTGGATATGGCCTCCAACGACTACCTGGGGCTGGCGCATAAAAGAAAGCTCTTTAAACGGGCCTGCAAGCGTGTCGGCGCCTTTGCCTGGCACGCCCCCAAAGCCTCACTCTATCTGGGAGGATACCACCCGCTTCACCGGGAACTGGAAGATCTGCTAAACAAACGCACGGGCTTTGAGAAGAGCACGCTGTTTGGGAGCGGTTTTTTGGCCAACCTGGGGCTGATTGAGGCGCTGGTGCGGCGTCGGGACGTGCTCTTTATGGACGCGCGTTACCACGCCAGTGGCATGACGGCGGCCAGACTTCTGCAAGGCAAAGTGGTGACCTTTGCCCATAACGACATGGACGATCTGGTACGAAAGCTTTCCGAAACACCCGTCAAAGGGCGGCGCATCATTGCCGTGGAGGGGGTCTACTCAATGGAGGGCGACATGGTGCCCAAAGAGGTTTTTGAGGTCGCCGACTGGTTTGGGGCGCTTTTGATTGTGGATGAGGCCCATAGCGTGGGCACCGTGGGGCCCCGTTTGATGGGGGTGTTTGACCGCTACGGCATTACGCCCGCGCCCAACCATATTAAAATGGGTACTTTGGGTAAGGCGCTGGGCAGTTACGGCGCTTACGTGTCGGCGAGCGCGGAGGTTGTAAGCTATCTGCAAAATCGGGCCAAATCGCAAATTTACGCCACGGCCCCGTCGCTCTTTGATACGGCGTTGGCCATTGAGGGATTTGGCTATATTCACAAAAAAAGAGAAAAGCTCAAAGAAAAGATCAAGGCCCTGCGTCTTGGTGCCGAGGCGGCAACGGGCCGGTTGCCCGAGGGGATGATCGTGCCGGTGCCCATGCCCGATATCGCCACGGCGATGGCCGTACGCCAAAGCCTGCGCCGGGAGGGGTTTGAGGTGGGGACCGTGCGCCCGCCGACGGTACAGACGCCGATGCTTCGGGTCATTTTGCGCACGCTGTTTAAGCCAAGCCTCTATCGTCGGCTCTTCGCGCGGATCGGGGAGTTGGCGGGTGGATAAGTTTGTCTGCGAGCGCCTTGAGATCTTTCGGGGCGATGAGGTTTTTGTGGATATCGCCTTTACGATCGAGCGCTCCATGGCCCTGGTGGGTGAGAGCGGTAGCGGCAAGAGCCTGACGCTCAAAGCCCTGCTGGGAATGTTGCCCAAAGGGTTTGATTCAACCCTTTCTTATCGGGCCCCCTTTGGGTTGAGGCGGGGCGAGACGGTGGGGTATGTGCCCCAAAACCCCTTTACCGCGCTCTCGCCCCTGACCCGGATTAAAGATCAGTGGATCGTGGGGGCGCACAGGGCGGCGGCGCGGATGGAAGAGGTGGGGCTTGATGCGTCGCTTTTGGAGCGCTTTCCCCCCGAGCTTTCGGGCGGGCAACTGCAACGGGTGGTGATCGCCATGGCGCTCTCGTCCAGCCCCCGGTTACTGCTCTTGGACGAGCCCACCACGGCGCTGGATGCCGCCTTGCGTCACACGGTGGTGCAATTACTGCTACAATTACAGAAAAACGAAGGATTTTTGATGCTTTTTGTCACCCACGACATCGCCACGGCGGCGGCGTTGTGCGAAGAGATGACCGTGATTCGCTCCGGCAGGGTCGTGGAGCGCGGGCCGACGGCCCTGTTGACGGCTGATCCGGCCAATGACTATACCCGTGCCCTGATGGAGGCCAACTTCGCCAACCGGGAGTTTCGACGTTGATAGGCAAGCTTTTTCGCTGGACATTTTGGCTGGGGGTTTTGGGTCTTTTGGCCGGTGCGGGGTACCTGGTGTGGCTCTATTGGCAGATCGGGCATAGGATCGAGCCGCTGGTAGATTTTAACCCGCCCCGCACCACCCAGATTTTTGACCGCAACGGCGCGCTGATCGCCAACGTGTTCGCCAAGGAACACCGCCTCTATGTTCCTTACAAAGAGATTCCCGGGCGGGTGATCGAGGCGCTGGTGGCCATTGAGGATACCCGCTTTTTCGAGCACCACGGTGTCAACCCCGAAGCGATTTTTAGGGCCGTCATCAAAGATATCAAGGCCCGCCGGCTGGTGGAGGGGGCCTCTACGCTGACCCAGCAGTTGATCAAGTCGACGCTTTTGAGCCGAGAAAAGAAGCTCAAACGCAAAATCATTGAAGCGCTTCTTGCCATAAAACTGGAGCAGACGCTGAGCAAAGAGGAGATACTGGAGCGCTATCTTAACGCCATCTTCTTCGGCCACGGCTACTACGGCATCAAGACGGCGGCAAAGGGCTATTTTCATAAAGACCTGGATGAGCTGACGTTAAAGGAGATCGCCGTGCTGGTAGGGCTTCCCAAAGCCCCCAGCGCCTACGATCCCACCCGTCATTACGCCAACGCCATGGCCCGGGCCAACCGGGTCTTGGAGCGGATGCGCACCCTGGGGTGGATTGACGAGGCGACCTATCTTAGAGAGATCAAGGCGGCCCCGAGGGTGTATGACGATACGCTGACGCAAAACAGGGCCCCCTACATCGTGGACGCGGTACTGCGAAAGCTTCAAAAACGGCTTCCCGATCTGAGAACCGGGGGGTATCGGATCGAGACGGCGGTGGATCTGACGTATCAGACAATGGCCAAAGAGGCTCTGCGCTACGGCTATGAGGCGTACTGGAGACGCCATGAAAAGCCCGCGCCCGATGAGATTATCTCTCCCACGTTCAACGGCGCCATGGTGGTGTTGGACGGCCACAGCGGCGACGTGTTGGCGCTGGTAGGTGGGGTCGATTACGCCAAAAGCGCCTTTAACCGCGCCGTCTCCTCCCGCCGCCAGCCCGGATCGGCCTTTAAACCCTTCATTTACGAAACGGCACTGAACCTGGGTTACAACCCCGAAAGTCTCATTCCCGATATCGCCCGAACCTACCGTTTCGAAGAGGGCGATACCGACAAACTCTGGAAGCCCAAAAACTACGAAAAAGATTTCAAGGGGCTCATGACGTTAAGAGAGGCGCTGGTGCATTCGCGTAACCTGGCCACCATCAACCTGGTCAGTGCCATCGGCATTCCCACACTGCATAAAAAGCTGGCGGTTTTCGGTTTGAAAGATCTGCCCTATAACCTCTCTATCGCGCTGGGTAACATCGCCGTCTCACCTCTACAGATGGCGCGTCTTTACACGGTTTTTGCCGATATGGGCGTATTGCACGAGCCCCGGCTGGTGCTGAGGGTGCTGGATGATGAGGGGCAGGCGGTATGGCGCAATGAAGCCAAAGCCCAACGGGTCTACCGTCCCGAGCAGGCCTATTTGCTGGTCGATATTTTGCGGGATGTGGTCAAGCGGGGAACGGGGCGGCGCGTCTACCTGCCCGGTGTGGATATCGCCGGCAAAACCGGAACCACCAACAACAGCGTCGATACCTGGTTTTGCTCTTTTACCCCCGATGTGGAGACGATTGTGTGGTTTGGCAACGACGACAACAGCCCCCTGCCCAAACATGAGACGGGGGGACGAACCGCCGGCCCCAGCGCCCGGTACTTCTACCAGCGTCTTATTGCCAAACACCCGGAATTCAAACGCCGTTTCAAGGAGCCAGAGGGGGTCTATCACGTCAGACGCAACGGACGGGATCTGATCTATACCGATCTATCGCCCCTGCCGCCTGAGTCGGTGATGGAGGAAGAAGAGGATGAAATTATCTTTTAAGGATACGCCATGACACCGAAAGAACGTTACAAAAAACTCAAACAGCACCTCAGTGAGGAGAGCCCGGTTCTGCTGGATGTGATCAAGCAGTATGAGCAGTTGGACAAAACCGCCCACGCGCTGGGCTTTTTGGAGCCGGAGCAGAGCTTTACCGAAAAGATCTCCTGGTGGCCGCTCATTTCGGTGTTGGGGACCTTCTCGGCGGGCAAATCCACCTTTATCAACAGTTACCTGGGGGTCAAGGTGCAAGAGAGCGGCAACCAGGCGGTGGATGACAAATTTACCGTCATTACCTACGGTAACGACGAAAAACCCATGACCCTGCCGGGCCTGGCGCTGGATGCCGATCCCCGGTTTCCTTTTTACAATATCAGCGAAGAGGTGGAGAAGGTTGAGAAGGGAGAGGGAAACCGGGTCAATCTCTATCTACAGCTCAAAACCGTCAAGTCCGACGCCATCAAAGGGGAGATTCTCATTGACTCGCCCGGTTTTGACGCCGACAGCCAACGTGACGCCGTTTTGCGCATTACCGACCATATTATCGATATGAGCGATCTGGTGCTCATCTTTTTTGACGCCCGGCATCCCGAACCGGGCGCCATGCGTGATACCCTCAAGCACCTGGTGGGCGCGACGATGGGACAGCGCGACAGCGACAAGATTTTGTATATTCTTAACCAGATCGATACCACCGCCAAAGAGGACAACCTTGAAGAGGTGATGGGCGCGTGGCAGAGGGCATTGTCGCAACAGGGGTTGATTTCGGGCAACTTTTTCGCCGTCTATGACGAGTCGGCCGCCGGTCCCATTGATGATGAAGCGGTGGCGGAGCGGTTGAGGCGCAAACGGGAAGAGGATATGGCCAAGATTTTGGCCCGGATGGAGGGGGTGAAGGTAGAGCGGGCCTACCGTATCTCCAAAGCGCTGGAGGACTTTGCCAAGGATATTATCCAAAACAAACTGCCGACGCTTAAAGAGAGCCTCAACCGTTGGGGGCGTCGGGTGTTACTGGCCGATCTGCTGACACTTGGGCTTCTGGGCGGCGGTGCCTGGGCGGTCGTGAAGTTTGGGGTAGTGCCCGCCAATCTGGCGTGGGGGCTTTACGGCGCGGCGGCTTTGTCGGTATTGCTACTGCACTTTCGTTACCGCAAATGGTTTGCTGTCGCCGAATTGCGCCGATGGCGCGAAAAAGATGAGAAGATGGCCGCCGCCGTGGCTCACAATACCCGTTGGTACCGCCCGATGCTAAGGGTCTGGTTGCCGGGTTGGAGCCGACGGGCCGCCGAGCGGCTGGAACGGGTGGTTGACTACTCCAAGGCGGCCATTCGCCGTCTGAATGACCAGTATGTCAGCCCCGCCGGGGCGCAAAAAAGCGAGGAAGAGAGTTTAGGATCTTAAGAAACCGGGTACCTCCCGGTGGGTGACGGGTTTGGCAAAGAGATAGCCCTGCATCTTATCGCATCCCATCTCTTCCAGAATCCTCTTTTGCTCGCCTCTTTCTACCCCTTTGGCCAACGCCTCCAATCCCATGGCTGAGGCGAGAGCCAAAGAGGCTTTGACAATATGGTTGTTAACGCCGTTTTCAATATCTTCAATGAAAGAGCGGTCGATTTTGAGTTTTTTGAACGCATATTTTTTCAGGTCGCTTAACGAGGAGTAACCGGTCCCAAAATCGTCAATGCTGATGCGACACCCCAGTTCCGTGATCTTTTTGAGATTCTCCATCCCCTCTTTGCCGGCTTTTAAGAGACTCTTTTCGGTCAGTTCAAACTCAATGCGTCGGGGCGGAATCTCATAACGCTGAAGCGTGGATTGGGTAAAGGCAAACCATGATTTGTCGATGATCTGTTTGTGGGAGAGATTAATGGAAAGTACAAAATCATCCAGCCCCGTCTCCTGTTTCCACTCTCTTAAGCGACGGCAGGAGGTCTCAAAAACCCACCGGCCGATTTGGACAATCAGGGTACTCTCTTCGGCAACGGGAATAAACTCCGCGGGGGAGATTGCGTCGTGCAAGGGGGTTTTAAGGCGCAAAAGGGCCTCAAAACCGATCACCTTCCCGCCGAGAATATCGATTTGCGGTTGAAAAAGAAGATAGAAATTCCCCTCTTTTAGCGCCTCGCTGAGTATCTGTTCAATCCGATAGTGGCGCTTGATGGCCTGGTCTATGGCGTCGGTGTAGTAACGAAAGCCGTGCTTGCCCTCTTGTTTGGCCAGATACATGGCGCTGTCCGCGTTTTTAATGAGCGTTTCGGTGGCGGTGCCGTCTTTGGGGAAGATGGCGATGCCGATACTGGCGCCGATAGGATAGGCGACACCGTGAAAGATAAAAGGGGTTTGTAGGGTTTTGATAATCCGCTTGGCCAGGTACATTAACGATTTGCGGGTTTTATAAGACTCAACCAGCAGTAAAAACTCATCCCCGCCGAAACGTGCCAGAAAATCACTACTTCTTAAAACTTTTTTAAGGCGACGTACCGCCTCTTGAAGCAGTCTGTCTCCCGCTTCATGCCCCAGGGTATCATTGACGTTTTTAAAGTTGTCCAGATCAATAAAAAAGAGCGCCCCTTCGGTGCCGTTGCGTTGCGCGCGGCGGATCGCCTCTTCCAGTTTGCGCAAAAAGTAGAAACGGTTGGGCAGACCGGTAAGACGGTCATGGGTGGCTTCAAAGAAGAGCTTTTTGGAGAAGGCTGTCTCTTTTGGTGTGTGTGTCTGAAAAAGAAGCGCGTGACCGAGCAGGCGGTGACGGGAGTCGAAAAAGGGTGTGATATCGACGTAGGCGAGGATAGGACCTTGTGAGGTGCGCAGGGTCGCTTGGGCGTGAAACGCCCCCTCCTTTTGCAGGATGTGACGAATACGTTTACGTTCTCTGGGCAGAAAGAGGTTGTAAAGGTCGATAATGTCTGAGGGGTCAAACAGCTCTTCAAACGCGGTATTAAACCGCGGAGGATTGTTTGCGCTTAAAAAGAGAAAAGGGATAAGGCTCTCTTGAAAAAGGGCAAACAAAGATGCAAGAGAGCCCTTTGGCTTGGCGGGTTGCATAGGCACATATAACCTTTGGGTGTGAATAAGCTTTTTGGAATTATAAAGGATTGAAACGAAAAAGATGATGATTTCAAAGAATTTTTTGATTTGGGGCAATGTTTCGTTATTTTTCTCATAAAACTTGACACAAGTGGTATCAAGTTGTACAATAGCGGTTAAAAAAATAAGGAGTTTTGCGCATGGCGAAACATCAATTTCAGACCGAGGTGAATCAACTGCTTCATCTTATGATTCACTCTCTTTACTCCAACAAAGAGATCTTCTTGCGTGAGCTTATCTCCAACGCTTCTGACGCGCTGGACAAACTGCACTATCTCAAGCTGACGGACGAGAAATACAAAGGACTTGACCAACCCGAGAAGATCGTCATTGCCTATGACGAGGAAAAGAAGACCCTGCGCGTCAGCGATACGGGGATCGGCATGAATGACGAGGAGATGGTGGAAAACCTGGGTACCATCGCCAAAAGCGGCACCAAAAGTTTCATTGAAAATCTTACCGGCGATGCCCAGAAAGACAGCCATCTGATCGGGCAGTTCGGCGTGGGCTTTTACAGCGCCTTTATGGTGGCGCATAAGGTGGAGGTGCTCAGTCGCAAACCGCTGGAGGAGAAGGCGTGGCGTTGGGTGAGCGACGGGAGCGGCGAGTATGAGATTGAGGAGGCCGAGAAAGAGGGGTACGGTACCGAAATCACCCTTTATTTAAGAGAGGAGGCGGCGGAGTTTGCTTCCGAGTGGCGGATTAAAAGCATCGTGGAAAAATACTCCAACCACATTCCTTTCCCCATCTACCTGCTAAACGACAAGGGCGAAGAGGAGCAGATCAACAAAGCCTCGGCCCTGTGGCGCCTGAGCAAAAGCGAGCTCAAAGAAGAAGATTACAAAGAGTTTTACAAGCAGATCAGCCATGACAGCGAGGATCCGCTTTTGTGGGTCCATACACGCGCCGAGGGGACGTTGGAGTACTATACCCTCTTTTACGTGCCCAAAAAGGCGCCTATCGACCTCTTCCGCGTCGACTACCAGCCCGGCGTGAAACTCTATGTTAAGCGGGTTTTTATTACCGACGAAGAGAGAGAGCTTCTGCCCACCTACCTGCGTTTTGTGCGGGGTATTATTGACGCCGAGGATCTGCCGCTTAATGTCAGCCGCGAGATTTTGCAAGAAAATGTCATTCTTTCCAAAATCAAAAAGGCGAGCGTCAAAAAGATTCTGGGCGAGCTCAAAAAGCTGATGGACAAAGACAGAGAGGCCTATGAAGGGTTCTTTGCCGAGATGGGCAAGGCGCTCAAAGAGGGGATCTACTCCGATTTTGAAAACAAAGAGACCCTATTGGATCTGATGCTCTTTAAATCGAGCGAGCGGGAGGGCTGGGTGAGCTTTAAAGAGTATAAAGAGCGGATGAAAGAGGATCAAAAGAAGATCTACTACCTGATGGGCGAAGATGAAAATCTTCTGCGTCACTCGCCGCTCTTGGAGAAGTACAAGGCCGAGGGCATTGAGGTTCTGCTCTTTGCCGACGAGGTGGACGCCATCGTGATGCCGGGTGTGAGCGAGTACGACGGCACGCCGTTGGAGAATATCGCCAACGTGGAGGATGAGGGCGAAGTGGATGAAAAGACCAAAGAGAAATTCGCCCCGCTTATTGCCGCCATGAAGGCGGAGCTGGGTGATGCGGTCAAAGAGATTCGCCTCACCAAACGGCTCAAAGACTCACCCGCGGTGGTGGTCTTTGACAAAGACGATCCCGATCTTCAGATGCAACAGATTTTGCGCCAGATGGGGCAAGAGGTGCCCGAGCCCACGCCGATTTTGGAGATCAACCCCGATCATGAGATATTTAGTCGTCTTTTGCTGGTCAATGATGAAAGCCAGACCAGAGAGGTGGCCCATGTGGTCTTTGACGCGGCCAAAATGGCCGCCGGCCTGGAGGTTAAGGATGTGGCCGATTTTAACGCTCGACTTAATCGTCTGATTGCCAAAGCGATTGCAAAGGCTTAAGCCCCTCAATCGTAAAGAGGTGCCACCCCTCTTCATAACGGTGGGTCAATTTGGCGCCGTGGGCTTCCAAAATGGCGTGGATAATATAAAGCCCCAACCCGAAGCTCTCACGGTTTTGGCCCGCCTCTCCTTTGGTAAAAGGTTCAATAAGCTTTTCAAACGGGACCTCAAAGGGAGGTCCCTCATTCTCAAACCGCACCTTTCCCCCTTCGATACAGATAATACGTAGCGTTCCGGCTTTACCGTACTTGAGCGCGTTGTCGATGAGGTTTTTAAAGACCACCATCATCAACTCTTTGTCTACCATATAAAGGTGTTTTTCGTCGCAAGCCGAGAAGATCGGTTTGGGCAAAAAGAGGTGGGCGCACGCCTCTTGAATAAGCGCATCCATATGGTAAGGGATCAGGTGCAGGGTAAAAGATTGCGAGGCGAAGCGCTCCACCTCGGCCATCTGTACCACCAGATCGTTCATCCGCTCAAAGGCGCGTTGGAGCACCTCTTTCTCCTCTCCGTCTTCGATTAGCGCCAATGAGAGTTTGCCCTTGGTGATGGGGGTTTTTAGCTCATGCATGATATTACGCATAAAGAGGTTGTGGGCCTCCCTGATGGACTCTATTTTTCTGATCGCTTCGTCAAAACGGTTGGCGATGGTGGCGATCTCATCTTTTTTGTCACTGCGTAAAGATTCGGGCATCTCCCCATCGCCGTAACGCTCAATGGCACGGCTGAGCCTTTGAAGAGGAGCCAGGGTTTTGCGGATGCTTAGATAGAGGGTGACAAAAAGGAGCAAGATGGTCAGGCCGTAAGCCAGGGTCTGGTGAATATCCAGGGCGGGGAGGTCGGTGGCGATAATGTGTCGGGTACTCGGCCCGGAAAAAACCAGGTAGAGCCGTTTGTCGTTGGCGTATACCTTGAGTCGGCCGTCTTTTAGGCGCTCCAAAATATTTTTGCCAAAAATCTGCGGCGGATCGGGCATGAAGAGACGTTTGGGCACAGGTAGCTCATCGGCCAGGGTCGGAAGCATAAGATAGCCTTGTTCCCTGAGGCTGGAAGCGAGCAAAGAGCGGGGGGTGCCAAGAAGAATTTTGCGAATCTGTCTCTCATGATAAAGAAAGCTCTTCTCAAGTTGTCGACGACGGCTTTGGCGGCTATCTTGATAAGAGGCATACTCCAACCAAAGCAAAATACCAAGCGCCGTCAAAAAGAGGAGATTGAGACGAAAAAAGATGGAGTGGCGGTTCACGGCGTGAATTTGTATCCTGAACCGCGGATGGAGTGGATATAGCGGGGTTGGCGTGACTCTTCGCCCAGTTTTTTGCGAATGCGGCTGATAATGACGTCGATGGTGCGCTCACTGCTCTCCCACGAGATCGATTCGGCGTTGTTGGCCAGGTAATCACGCGTTAGAATCGAGCCGGGGTTGAGCAGGAAGAGGCGTAAAATCTCATATTCGGCGGTTGTCAGTTCTAATGGTGCGCCCCTAAAATCGATGCGCATACGGCTTTCGTCCAACGCGAATTCGCTCTCCTCTTTTTGCAAAGTCGGGCGGTAGCGGCGCAAAACGGTCTGGATGCGCGCCACCAGTTCCCTGGGTTCATAGGGTTTGGGCAGGTAGTCGTCGGCGCCGTACTCCAGGCCGATGATCTTGTCGTTTAGGTCACTGCGCGCGGTGGAGATGATAATGGGGGTCGAGTATTTTTGACGAATCAGCCGACACAACTCCAACCCGTCCATTTGCGGTAGCGTAAGGTCAAGAATAATCAGGTCGTAATGGTCCAATTCCAAGGCGTTGAGGGCCGCTTTGGGGGTAACCACCGTGGTGACGTTCATTTGATAGCGTGCCAGGTATTTGGTGAGCATAGCGCTGATATCGGGATCATCCTCAATCATCAGGATTTCGATCATTCCAAACCTTTGTGAAAAAACGTTAAGTTGTGATGTAAATATATTATAGCGTATTTTGGTTACCGCTCGGTTAGCGGTGTGTAAATGAGTATTAAAAAGAAGCACGCCCCCCAAGGGGCGCGAGGTTAGCAGGAGAAGGTGCTTTTAAACTCAAACGCGGTCGGGCGTGACTCGTCAGGCCAGATCTGCGTCTCAAACTTGTAGTCTTTGTAGGTGTTGATAAACTCGTCGGTCATGACCGGTTTGAGGAATTCGTTGTCTTTAAGTAGGGCTTCAACCGCTTCGCGCAGGGTATGGGGCATCTGTTGGATACCTTTTTCGCGAATCTCGTCAAGGCTCAGCTCAAAGAGGTCCTCATCCATCGGGCCGTGGGGCTCGTACTGGTTCTTGATACCGTCGATACCCGCCAGCAGTAGCGCGGTGAAGGCCAGGTAGGGGCAGGCCGAGCTGTCGGGGAAGCGGGTTTCGATACGGGTCGATTTCTCGCCTGAACCGTAGGGAATACGGATGGAAGCGGAGCGGTTCTGGCTGGAGTAGGTCAGGATGCTGGGCGCCTCAAAGCCGGGAATCAGGCGCTTGTAGCTGTTGGTGGTGGCGTTGGTGAAGGCCGCGACCGCTTTGGCGTGTTTGAGCACGCCGCCCATGTAGTGGCGCGCGGTGTCGCTGAGGTTGCCGTACTCGCCTTCTTTGTAGAAGAGGTTTTTGCCGTCTTTCCAGATGGATTGATGCACGTGCATACCGTTGCCGTTGTCGCCAAAGAGGGGTTTGGGCATGAAGGTGGCCGTTTTGCCGTTGAGGTGGGCGACCATTTTGACGACATATTTATATTTTTGCACATTGTCGGCCGCTTCGACCAGGGTGCCGAACTTGACGCCGATCTCCCCTTGCGCCTGCGCCACTTCGTGGTGACCCAGAACCACTTCAAGGCCTACCTCCTCAAGGACCTGCATCATCTCGGCGCGCAGGTCGACCATGCTGTCGGTGGGCGCGACGGGGAAGTAACCGCCTTTGGTGCGGGGGCGGTGGCCGGTGTTGCCAAAATCGTCGTTGCGGCTGGGATCGTTCCACTCGCCTTCGTCGCTGTCAACGCGATAGTAGCTCTCGTTGATCTCGTCTTTGATCTGTACGTCGTCAAAGATGAAGAACTCGTTTTCGGGGCCGAAAAACGCCATGTCGCCGATGCCGCTCTCTTCGAGGTACTTGAGCGCCTTTTTGGCGATGGAGCGGGGGCACTTTTCGTAAAGCTGACCTTTGTAGATGTCGTAAACGTCACAGAAGACGATGACGGTGGGATCGGCGGTGAAGGGATCGAGGAAGGCGGTTTCGATGTCGGGCTTGAGGATCATGTCGGATTTGTTGATCGGTTGCCACGCCTCGATGGAACTGCCGTCAAAGGGCAGGCCGTTTTGGAGCATCTCTTTGTCCAGGGCACTAAGCATATAGGTCAGGTGGTGCCAGGCGCCTTTGATGTCGGTAAAGCGCAGATCGACGAACTTGACGTCATTCTCTTCGCAAAACTTGTAAAACTCGTCTATGTTGTTGACAAATTTGCCCATGGTCTCTCCTTGAGGAAGTTTGAAATCGAAGTATTGTAACAAAAAGATTGTTATGAATGGGTGATAAGGGTGATTAAAAATTAGGCAATCATCCCTTCTGTTACCAAATCGGGCTTTTAACTCTCTGTTCCATCCGGTAAAGGTACGAAGAGAGGCTCTTTCTTTCGGTAAATCACCGCCCGGTCGTATCCCGCCTCACGGGCCAGGGCGAGACACGCTTCTTGCTTAAAGCCCACCTGTTGGGGGGCGTGGGCGTCGGAGCCGAAAGTTATGGGAATTTCCATGGCGCGGGCTTGTTTTAAAAGCGTGAAAGAGGGGTAGGCCTCTTTGATCGGCTTGCGAAAGCCCGCTGAGTTGATCTCAATGGCCATACCCGCCTCCTTGATCGCCTCAAGGGCCTCTTGGGCCAGGGTGAGTATATCGACGCGGGGGAGGTGGCGAAAGAGCTTGAGCAGATCCAGGTGTCCCACGATCTGAAAGTGCCCCGAGGCCGCCATATCGGCCACAAGCGAGAAGTATGTTCGCCATAAAGTGTCGATATCCGCCTCTTGGTAGCGGCCGATAAACTCGGGGTTGTCAAATCCCCACTCCTCAATGAAGTGAACGGAGCCGATCAGGTAATCCACATCCGCTTCCAACACGCGACAATCCATGTGGCCCGGTAGCCAGTCTACCTCGTAACCCAGTAAAATCTCCAGGTGGTCGGCGTATTGTTTTTTGAGCGCCAATGTCCGGGCCTCGTAGTCGGCCATCTCGTCAAATCCCATGCGGTAGCGGGTGTCGAAATCCATCGGGGCGTGGTCGGAGAAGCCAAAGACGCCGACCCCCTTTTTGAGGGCTTCCTCCACATACTCTTCCATGCTCCCCTCGGCGTGGTTGCAAAGGGTCGTGTGGTTGTGCAGATCGACAATAACCGGTTTCATCGCTTCGCTCTTTTTGGAATCAAACGGGTCTGCCCGCGCTGGGCCGAAACCTCAATGAGGCCCCTTTCTAAAAGTTGCGTCAGCGCCTTTTTGAAGTGCTTTTTGCTCATGCCAAGCAGGGTTTTGATCGCTTCCGGGTCGCTTTTGTAGTGCAGGGGCAAAGAGCCCCCGTGGCGTCTTAGCGCCTCAAGCAGGTCGTTTTGGCTCGCTTTGTCGGCACGTTTGCCGATGGGGCGGCTAAGCAGGTCTATTTTGCCGTCAGGACGGACAAAGCGGACATAGGCGGTAAACGACTGGCCCGTTTGGACGGGGGTAAAAATGTCGGTGTGGTACAAAAGCCCCTCGAAACGCCTGTTGACAACGGCTTTGTAGCCCAGCTCCGTCTTTTTAAACAACAAAACCTCAACGGCCTGGTTGCGTTTGAGATCTTTCGGTTTGGCTTTTTGCAGACGCCTCTCAAAGCGCTCCGTACCAAAGAGCCGGCCGGTTTGGGTATCCAGCGCCACCATGATGATCCGTGTCTCTTCTTTTTTCATGGGGCGAAGTTGTTGGCTTTTGGGAACAAAAAGGTCTTTGGGAAGCCCCCAGTCGACAAACGCGCCGGCGGGGGTGACGTCGACCACGCGCATGGTGGCTGTTTCGCCAAGAAGCGCGACGGGTCTTTGGGTGGTGGCGACGGGGCGGTCTTCGCTGTCGGTATACAAAAAGACTGCCATCGCGTCGCCCGTTTGGCATGAGGGGTCGGCGTAGCGGGCGGGCAGAAGTACCTCCGGGCCTTCGGGGGTTGCCAAAACAGGGCCGTGGGGGGTTAGGCGCGCCACGCGAAGCGTTGCGACACATCCGATAGGCAGGGTTTTGACGGGGCGTTGACGGGAGCGGTCGATCGTTTTTCCTTCCGGGCTTAAGTGGGTTTCATTATAGCACAATTAACGTCTGCTGTGGCATAATGCAGTTTGCTAAAATCCCCCCGAAAAGGCGTTTGATGATTGAGACGATCTGGCACTTTCTGGAAGCGTCGATGGAGTATATTTTGTCGCTCCTTTTTATCGGTCTTCTTTTTCTTTATATCTATGACCGTTTTATCCAGCGCAAGCACCAACTGCTCATCAACTATCCGGTGATCGGGCGGTTTCGTTACCTCTTTGAGCTGTTGCGGGAGCCTTTGCGGCAATACTTCGCCGACGAGAAGTTCTTTGAGTCGCGCGACAAGGTGGATTGGGTATATAAAGCGGCCAAGAACAAACCCAACTATGTCTCCTTTTCGGTTTCCCAGCCTTTTCCGGAGTCGCGCTTTATCATCAAACACGCCCAGGGCGGGGTGCTGAACGACCATGAGGTGAGTGACGATCTTTCGGTGACATTCGGCCCCGACAGGCCCAAACCCTTTGTCTCCAAAACCCCCGTTATTCGCTCCGCCATGAGCGACGGGGCTTTGAGTCCCGAAGCGACGCGGGCCTTCGCGTTGGGGGCGAAACTCTCGGACCTTACTTTCAATATCGGTGAGGGAAGCCTGACCTCCAACCACTTTTTTACCTATCAACCCGATCCCCAAAACGACAAGTTTTTGGAGATTATCGAGGGCAAGCCGTGGCAAAAGCGGGTGTTTGACCTAATCGCCAAATGCGTCAACCGCAAATACGCCATCAAAGCCTATCGGCATATGCTCTTAAAAGGCGATCCCACCGCCAATACCTACATCTACGACGAGACCCACCGCCTGCTCTTTCGCGTTAACTGGAACGCGCCGCTGGAAGCGTTTCCCGATGAGGTACCCGAGTCGCTTCCCAACCTGATCTTTCAGATGAGTTCGGGGCTGTACGGGGTGCGCGACGAAAAGGGTGAGTTCGATCCGATCCGTTATCAAAAAGTGATGCGCTTTTGCCGGATGACCGAGATCAAGCTGGCCCAGGGGGCCAAACAGACCGGCGGCAAGCTGGCCGGCTCTAAAGTGACGCCTGATGTGGCCTACTACCGGGGGGTAGAGCCCTGGAAAGATCTCTTCGCGCCCAACCGATTCCCCTACGCCGACACGGTGGAGCATCTGCTCGATTTCATTGGGCGGCTTCAGGAGCTCTCCGGCAAACCGGTCGGGGTCAAGATAGTCGTAAGTGACGCCAAAAGAACCGAAGAGCTGGTGGGTGAAGTGGCCCGGCGCCACAAGGCGGGATTGCCGATTCCCGACTTTATCACGGTAGACAGCGGGGACGGCGGTAGCGCCACGGCGCCGTTGGAGATGATGGAGTCGGTGGGGCTGACCCTGCACAACGCGCTCTATATTCTTGACACCGCCCTCAGAAAACACGGCCTGCGCGAGAAGATCAAAATCATCGCCAGCGGCAAGATCCTCACCCCCGATGATGTGGTCATTACCCTGGCCATGGGGGCGGACGCCGTGGGCATCGCCCGGGGGTTCATGATGAGCGGCGGCTGTATCCGCGCCCGGATGTGCTCGGGATTCGGTTCCCACCAGTGTCCGGTGGGTATGGCCACGCAAGATCCCAAGCTAAGAGCCTCCTACCTGGTGGTCAAGCAAGGACACGAGATCGCCAACTATCACCGCAACCTTGTCAAAGGGGTGCGTACCCTTTTGGCGGTGATGGGCAAGCGGCGGTTGGATGAGCTGAGCCGAAAAGACCTGACCTACAAAAACAACACGGGCGAGATCTACTTTGACGTAGATCGCTATTTTGCGGAGAAGTTTCACGCGTAGATGGGGTGGATACGCTATTTTCTGAGCAATAAGCGGCTCAACCATCTGCTTCTTCTGTTTGTCTTGTTGGCGGGTATCAACGCCTGGCGGGAGATCCCCAAGGAGCTCTTTCCCGACGTGACGCTCAACATGATTGACGTCTCCGGCGGGTACGCCGGCTCCAGCGCCAAAATTTTGGACAAGATGGCGGTGCGGGATATTGAGGACGCCATCGAGAGTATCGAGGGGATCCAAACCAGCGAAACCATCATCACCCCGGGGCGGTTTGACATTATCCTTACCCTTGAAGACGGGGTGGAGCCGGTAGATATATTGAGCAAGGTCAAAAACGCCATCGCCGCCAGCCGCCAATATCTTCCCGCCGATATGGTGGAGCCGGTGGCGACCATTCTGACCCGCAAACATGAACTGCTCTCTTTGTCCCTGGCTTCCGAAAAGCTGGACAAAAAAGCCCTTCTTGATCGCGCCAAGGCGATCAAAAGCGAATTGATGCGCATCGAGGGTTTGGCGGAGATCAAGATTTTCGGCGATTCGGATGAGGAGATTTTGTTCCAGATTGACACCAAGGCGCTGGAGGCGTTGGGGATTGATCCGTCGGCCTTTTTAAACGCCCTCGCGTCGGTCTCTTATATCTATCCTGTGGGTGATATAGAAAAACCGGGGGCTTACGCCTTTGTCTCAACCGTGCACGGCAAAGCGCGTGAAAGCGCCTGGCGCCAAACCTGGATACGGGTGGGACAAAAGGAGGTGCGCCTGGGTGACGTGGCCCGGGTAAGCCGTCGTCTTACCCCTACCGCCACCCTCTCTTCGTTCAACGGCCTGGACAACGTGACGCTCAAAATCTACAAAAACGTCCGCAGTGACGCCATCGCGCTTTCCAAAACGCTCCATGCCGAGGTGGCCAAACTGCAAAAACGCTATCCGAACGTGGTCATGAGCATCTACCACGACACCTCCGTGCCCATCAAGAAGCGCCTGAATGTCATTATCGCCAATATCATGTTCGGGCTGGTGCTCATCTTTATCACGATGGCGTGGCTGATCAATACCCGTATCGCGGCGGTGGTGACGCTGGGCATTCCCTTCTCGTTTGCCATCGGGTTGCTGATTGTCTACTACCTTGGGTATACGATCAATATCGTCTCGTTGTTGGGTGCTTTGATCGTGATCGGCATTGTAGTGGATGACGCGGTGGTCGTGGCCGAGAATATCCAGCGCTACCTGGACGAGGGGATGCCCCGCGAGGAAGCGGTGCTTAGGGGGGTGCGGCAGATGATCTTGCCCGTTTCGCTGGCCACCGTCACGACGGTGGCGGCCTTTTTGCCCCTCTTTCTTCTAAGCGGCGAGGTGGCCCATTTTATCATTCTCATTCCCATTGTGGTGGTGGCGGTCTTGATGGGTTCTTTATTGGAGGCATTTCTCTTTTTGCCCCTGCACGCCAAGGAGTGGCTTAAACCGGGCGGTACACGGGTAGATTGGCGCCCTCTGCAAGCGCTCTATGCCCGCGCGCTGGCCTTTTTGGTGCGCTACAAACGGGTCTCCCTGGCGCTCTTTCTTGTAGCCGTTCCCCTGGCGGGGGTGTGGTTGCTTGGGCGATCGCACTACCAGTTTTTCCCTTCGTTTGACAGCCGTTATATCTATGTCACCGGCCGCACAAACCTCAATACCCCCATCGAGAAGACCCATGCCGTGGCCAAGGAGATTGCGCGCACGCTTTTGGCCCATAAAGAAGAGCTTGGGATCAAGTCGGTCTCGGCGGTGGCGGGGTCACGCACGACGCTGGGGGGAGAGAACGAAAAGGATAACGGCGCTTTTTATATCACCGTGGAACTTTGGGAGATGAAAGACAAAGATTGGATCAATCGGTGGCTTAATCCGGTGCTCAATCTCTCGTTTGATTTTAACAACCCCGAAAAACGGAGGGAGAGACATACCTATGCGTTGGCCAAACCGATCGAAAAGCTGATCGCCCCGTTTAAGAAGCGCTATAACCTGGAGGAGCTGGGGGTACGCCAGCGCCATATCGGGGTGGTGCGCAACGACATCAAGATCAACTTTTTCGGGGCGCCGCAAAAAGAGATTCTAAGCGCGATGAAGAGGGTCAAAAAGGCCCTGCGGGGTATGCGCGGCGTCGTGGCGGTGAGCGATAACCTCCAATACGGCAAGCGGGAGTATAAAATCAGGCTCAACGATTACGGGGAGCGGTTGGGCTTGAGCGAAGGGGCGGTGGCCCGGCTCCTTTCGGGCTATTTCCTTACCCGTCGCCAGGCCCTGACGTTTGGCCCTGAAGGGGTGGTGGAGATTCGTACCGAAGCGCTGGATAAGGATGATCTGGATCGGTTGAGAAACTTTGAGCTTCCGCTCTCCAACGGCCGTTACGTGCGCCTTTTTGAGGTGGCAAAATTGGAGGCTACACGCGATTTCATGCAGATCAAAAAGCGTGACGGCGTGCCGGTCAAATCGGTCTTTGCCACGGTCAACAAGCGACAGCTTACCCCCAATGACGCCCTGGCCAAACTTGACCCTCTGCTTAAAGAACTGAAAAAAGAGGGCGTCGGTATCCGGCTGATGGGCGAGAAAGAGAAGAACGCCCAGCTGGCCAAAGAGATGCGCCACGCCACGATGATCGCGCTCTTTTTGATTTTGGCGGCCCTGCTGGTTATCTTTGACCGTTTCCGCTCCGCTTTGATGGTCATGAGTGTCATTCCCCTCTCCATTTTCGGGGCCCTGGCGGGGCACTGGGTGATGGGTATCAACCTCTCCATGCCCTCGGTTATCGGCATTCTGGGGTTGGCCGGGGTGGTGGTCAACGACGGGATCATTATGCTCGATTTCCTGCACGGCACCCGGGATTACGACACCTTCCTCAAACGGGCGGCCCTGCGCCTGCGCCCCATTCTCATTACGTCGCTAACCACTTTTTTGGGGCTTTTTACCCTCATCTTCTACGCCACGGGACAGGCGGTGATTTTGCAACCGATCGCCGTGGCCATCGGGTTTGGCCTTTTGTGGGGGACGGTGCTCAATCTTTTTTATCTGCCTGTGCTGTACGCCGTGTGGTACGGGATTGGGCGAAAAGGTTAATATAAAGCGAAACCATTTATAATAGAGAACAAAGCCTAAAGGTGGAGCGATGACACAGGAAGAACTTGACGCGTTGATGGCCGGGGAGCTGGATCTGGACGAGGTGGCCGAGGAGGCGCAGGAGGAGGCGTCTGCCTCCCAAACGCAGGAGGCGCCCCAAGAGGCGGAAGAGGATGAGATTATAGCCCCGCCGCCGGCGACCAAGGAGCACCGTGTCGTCAGCCAGCTTGATGACGTGACCCGTGACAGCGAGGAGAAAGCGAGCGAGATTTTCGACGCCCTTGATTCGGTGATGAACCGTGTGGACGAGAGCCTGGGCAAGTTGGAGCGCATGGGCGAGATCGCCGACGATTACGAATCGCTCTTCGCGACGTTAAGAGAGAAGTTTCCCCATATCAACCGCTTCGCGCGGGCGCAGGAGGAGGCTAAAGAGCTTAAGGGTCTCATTGACGAGACGACCGAAAAGCTCCAGGAGGCCAACGACCAGGTGTTGGGCGCCATGGATACCATGCAGTATCAGGATATCCACCGACAAAAGATCGAGCGGGTCATCAACATCATGCGCGCGCTCAGCAAATATATGAGCGCGCTTTTTGAGGGGAGTATCGAGGATGAGAAGCGGGTCAAGTCGGCCAAGCATATCGAGGGTGACACCCATACCGAAGATGTCATGAGTAATGACGACATCGAGGCGCTGATCGCGCAGTTTGGAGGCAAGTAGTTGGCCGAACTGCTTTCGCCCGCGGGTAACCTGGAGAAGCTCAAGATCGCCCTGGCCTACGGGGCCGACGCGGTATACGGCGGGGTGAGTCACTTTTCGCTGAGAATTAGAAGCGGCAAGGAGTTTACCTACGAGAGTTTCGCCGAAGGCATAGACTACGCCCACGCCCGGGGCAAAAAGGTGTATGTCACCGTCAACGGCTTTCCCTTCAACGCCCAGCTTGACCTGTACCGGGAGCATCTGGAACGCATGGCGGCCATGGGGCCGGACGCTTTTATCGTGGCGACGCCGGGGCTTGTGCGTATGGTCTTGGAGGTGGCGCCTGAGGTGCCGATTCACCTCTCTACCCAGGCCAACGTGATGAACGTGCTGGACGCGAAGTTCTATTACGATCTGGGGGTGCGGCGCATTATTGCCGCCAGGGAGATCAGCCTCAAAGACCTGGAGGCGATCAAAAAGGCGTTGCCCGATCTGGAACTGGAAGTGTTCGTGCACGGCTCCATGTGTTTTGCCTACAGCGGGCGATGCCTCATCAGCGCCCTGCAAAGCGGCCGGGTGCCCAACCGCGGGAGTTGCGCCAACGATTGTCGTTTTCCCTACGTGCTTTATGCCGAAAACCCCGAAAGCGGCACCCTGCTGAGGCTGGAGGAGTACCCGGAGGTAGGCACCTACATCATGAACGCCAAAGACCTGAATCTCGCCTCTCATGTGCACGAGATTTTAAAGAGCGGCGCGGTCGATTCGCTCAAAATCGAGGGGCGTACCAAAAGCCCTTATTACGTAGCTGTCGCCACCCACGCCTACCGGATGGCGATAGACGATTTTCACGCCGGACGCCACCGGCCCGGGTTGTACCAAAAAGAGTTGCGTACCACCAAGCATAGGGGATTTACCGACGCCTATTTGATCCACCGCCCCTTTGAGCGGGATGCCACCCAGAGCCTGGAGAGTTCCATCAGCGAAGGAACCCACCAGGTGCACGCCCAGGTGGATGAGCGGGGGTTGGCCTTTTTGACCAAAGAGAAGATCTGCGAGGGGGATGTGCTGGAGATTCTGGCCCCCGCCGGCGCCCCCCTTCGGCCCGCCTCGTCGGAGCGTGGGGAGATTTTTGAGCAAGAGGGGGTCTGGAAAGTGCGCTTACGCCGGCTGGAGACACCGACGGGCAAAGTTTATGAGTGTATCCATAGCGGCAACGAAAACCCGGTCTTACTGCCGGGGGTCTTGCCCCCCTTTAGCTTTTTGCGCAAACCCATCAACACAGACAAAGGAGCGTTATGAAATTTGTGTCAATTATCATCGGAAGCAAGAGCGATTATGATGTCATGCAAGAGTGCGCCAAGACGCTGGAGAAGTTTGGTGTTCCCTATGAGCTGATCATCTCCTCGGCCCACCGCAGTCCGGAGCGGACCAAAAACTACATCAAAGAGGCCGAGGAGCGGGGCGCGGTGGTTTTTATTGCCGCGGCGGGCATGGCGGCCCATCTGGCCGGCGCCGTGGCGGCCACCACCATCAAACCCGTCATCGGCGTGCCCATGAGCTCGTCGGACCTGCGGGGGGAAGACGCGCTGTTAAGCACGGTGATGATGCCCGCGGGTATGCCGGTGGCCACGCTTGCCATCGGCAAGGCGGGGGCCATTAACAGCGCCTATCTGGCCATGCAGATTCTGGCCATTGATGATGATGAACTGCGGGTCAAGCTCACCGAAGACCGCCTGGCCAAAGCCAAAAAGGTGGAGACCGATTCGGCGGAGATTGAGGTTTTGATTACATCGTAGCCTAAAAGGCGGAAGAAGGAGAGGGTGTGAGTACCTGGTTGAACATTCGTGCCTACGCCAAACTGACCGGCAAGGACTTTGACGAAGTGCTGGAGATGGTGGATAACGGCCTGGTGGAGCATAAAGAAGAAGACGGCGAGATCTTCATTAAAGCCGATCCCAAAGAGAGTATGCCCGTCAAGGCGGAGCCGACAACCGGTGAGGTGCTGAAGGTGGACATGGAGAGCGCCGACGGGTTGCAGTTTGTCGAAAAGACCATCGGCACCATCCTCTCCATGCACGAAAAGGTGGTGGACGCCAAAGAGGAGACCGTTGAGGCGCTTAAGAGCGAAAACGAGTTTTTGAAAGAGGCGCTTACTTCCATGCAGGAGCTCTACGACGAGGACCGCCGCACCATCGAGACGCTCACCAAAGAGTTGGACGCCACCCGGGAAGAGCTGGAGTTCGTGAAACGCAAATATAAACTGATGTGGGGCAAGATGATAGAAAAGCACGCGGAGAAGAAGGGGTGAGGCTGACACCCGAATGCGTCAATTGCATCTTCTCCCAGGCCCTGCGGGTCTGCCGAACCCTCGGTGTGGATGACGTAACGGCCAAAAAGGTGCTGGATGCGGTGGCGTTGGAGGTGCCGAATTGGCGTATGGATGAGACCCCGCCGCAGGTGGCCTCCCGGGTCTATCCGCAAATCGGCCGACTCCTTGAAAAAAGAGACCTCTACGCCGAGCAGAAGGCCGAGGCCACCCGCCACGCCGCCGGGCTGGTGCCTGAAGCGGCCGCTTTGGCTGTGCGGGAGCCCGACGCGTTGACGGCGGCGCTTAAAATAGCGGTGGCGGGCAACGTGATCGATTTGGCGGCTACCCATGCGTTTGATCTCAAAGAGGAGATCGCCAAGATTTTTCAGACCCCTTTCGCGGTGGATGACACCGCTTCGCTCAAAAAGGCCCTGCCTTCGGCCCGGGAGGTGATGGTGGTGGGCGACAACGCCGGTGAGCACCTGTTTGACAAACTGCTGTTGCAATCGCTCAAAACCCTTTACCCGCATCTCAAACTCACCTACGCGGTGCGGGGCGCGCCCATCATTAACGACATCACCTACGCGCAAGCGCAAAGCGCGGGGATCGGCGAGGTGGCGGAGATTCTGGATAGCGGGGTGGATACGCCGGGGTTGGATCTTTCGCGCGCCTCCCAACCCTTTTTGCGCCGCTACGAGGCCAGTGACGTTATTATTGCCAAAGGTATGGGCAACTATGAGTGTCTTGACGACACCGCCACCCGGCCTACCTGGTTTTTGCTCAAGATCAAGTGCGAGGTGGTAGCTGGCGCCTTGGGCCGGTCGGTGGGAGAGATTATCTGCAAACGAGGAGGCCCCGATGCTTGAGAAGTGGATCGATGAGAGGCTGTTGCCCTTTCTTTTTACGCACCCGCGCCATCCCATGCGTTTTAACGAATTGATGCGGGCCAACAAACTGTTGGTGGATAATATGCCCACGGAGGGGCAGATTCCGGGGATGAAACTACAGCTCTTTCGGGCCTATTTGGTGATGTTTACCCTCTTTAACGCCGTCTTGATCCCTCTGGCTTTGGTGATGCACGGGATTTTGGCCAAAATCGACTGCCACGCGGCCATTGTGCTGGCGGTCTTTTTTACCCTCTTTTTCTTTGGGGTTTTAACCATCTTCAAGCAGTGGGCTACCGAGAAGATGGCCCAGAAACTGGTTAAAGAGGCGTGGGCGATACATTTTCCTTTTTACGATTACAACCAATACCATCTCAAAGTGGCCCGTTTTTACGATGACGCCGTAGAGCGGGGCGTGACCGGCGCCAATCTGGAGATGTATATTCAAAACGCCCTCTCGCTGGAAGCGTAGGGCGCCGTATTTGTCCCCGGTTTAGAAACGGGGTTTATGCCGCTCCTCTTTCATGTGATCGAGCAGTGAGAAGAGCAGGTCGCTGTTGGCTTCTACCTCTTTGAAGTTCTCCACAATGGTCTCTTCCGCCTCCAGCCGTTTGTCTCCGTTTTGAATGAAGCGCAGGTTCTCTTTGACCAGTTGGTGGATCTTGCGGTGGGGTTCGGCGATTTTTGGGTAGCTTGGCGCCATGCCGAAGCGCTCTTTGCCGGTTGTGACATACCATTTGCCGAATCGGCAGTGGTTCTCGTCTTCGAGTTTGATATGGGGGTCAAAGTCTATCACGGCCCGGTAGCCGTCGGACTTGAAGATAATGTGGTCGATCTTGGTCAAAATGACAAAGGCCTGGTCACCCATTTTGTCAATCAGTCCCGCCATCTCCTCGGCGTCGCCGTCAAGTTTTTGCATCGTCTCTTTAAAGTCGGTCACAAGGTTGGAGACATCCTCGGCCACTTTGGTCATATGTTCTGATTTGTCCAGAATCGATTGGGCCTCCTGGTTCATGGTGCTAATCGAGACGTTGATTTCGTCGGTCGCTTTCTGGGTGCGTTCGGCCAGTTTACGCACCTCGTCGGCCACGACGGCAAAACCTCTGCCGTGCTCGCCGGCGCGGGCCGCCTCAATGGCGGCGTTAAGCGCCAGCAGGTTGGTCTGATCGGCGATCTCTTTGATCAGATCCACCACCGACGTGATGTCGGCGCTCATGCTGTTGAGTTGCTCAATGGAGCTGTTGGAGTCGTGAATCTGCTCCATCAGGCTCTGAAGCTCCTGCAAAATGCGCTCCAGCCCGCCGATGCTCTCGGCCGACTGCTCTCGGGTCTCTTTGGTGGTGTCAAGCACCTTGGTGAGGTCTTTGATGAGTTGGGCAATCTCATCCTGCATCAAGACCAGTCCGTCGCTGACATTGCCAATTTCATGGAGCCGGGAGGCGAAATTGATGAGCTTCTGCTTCTCGTGCGCCTCTTTCATGGCGACAATGCCGCTTTGAACCATCTGAATGGCGGTTTTGAACTCACCGTTCATGTCACGATCGCTAAGCGGTTTGCTAAAGTCGCCCTGGGCGGCGTTGTGCACGCTGGTGTTGATGCGGCTAATAAGCTCTTTGACCACGCCCACCAGTTTATCCAGCAGGCCCGCCATGATATCCATCTCATTGGGGTTCTCTTTGTTGTAGGCGATGCTCACCGAAAGGTTGCCGTGGCTGATCTGCTCGATGGTATCTTTGAGCCGGTCGATGGCTTCCATGATGGAGCCGGTGACACTGCGGACGATAAAGGTAATAAGTAGAAGTGAGATGACAATCAATATACTGACCAGTATGAGTTGTGTTACGGCGGAACTCATGACGTTTTCGGCCCGTTCACCGATCTCTTTTTGAATATAGTTTTCTATCTTTTTGAGTCCGTTGATCTTTTGGGTGATGGTTTTAAACCAGTAGGTGGCGTCTACCCCGAAGCCCGACTCTTTGCTCATGGCGATCTTTCGCATTCGATCGACTTCCGCGAAAGCGGGCCCTTGACTTATCTTTTTATAGTAAGCCAGCAAAGCGGGGTCGGCGGTGGCTTCAAAGAGATCAAAAAAGCCCTCCTGCTGGGCGACCACCGAGAGAAACTTGTTGTAAAGAAAACGGGTAAAGTGATCTTTAGCAAAAACGCCCGAAAGAACCGCCCGCTCAATACCGGCCCGCTCTTTGCCGCTGATAAAGAGCACAAGGGAGTTCATGTAGTTACGCAAAACCGGCTCGTCGGTCTCGGTGGAGAAACGGGCGATGGTGTGGATGATGGTGGCGTTGAGGTGGGTGTAGTACTGTACCGCCGTTTTGGTATCGATCTTTTGGGCCAGCACCTTTTGGCGTATGGACTCAAGCCGGGAGAGATCGATCCGTCTGGCCGCCTCTTCGCTAAAGCGGCTGGGGTGGCTTTGGGCATAGTCCAGATAGGCCCGTACCTTGGCGGCGCTCAGTTTTTGCTGTTTTGGCAAAATATCGCGAAATTTCGTTCCCCCAGAACTGAGGTAACCGGCGCTGGCGCCCCGCTCTTTTTGAAACTCGTGGAGCATATTGCTCAGCGCCACCGAGAGCTTAGCGGCTTCACGGGTCTCTTGCGCGTCGTAGTAGTGGTTGATGTCGTCATAGATGATGCGTGAAGAGAATAGCAAAATAGAGGCAATGGCGATGGCGCCTAAAATTATGAGCCTCTTTTTGATGGTCATCTTCTCAAACATATCGGGCTCCTTTTTCGGTTGGCTCTTGGTCTAATGATATATCGTTAATTATTCAAAAATTGTTAATGTGGTGTGCCTGAAGCGGGTTTGGGTATAATTTCGCATCAAATGAAGCAAAAAAAGGAGGGAATATGGCCGAAACCAAACCCAAAAAACGGCAAAAGCCGGTGGTGCTTTTTACTTCGCCCGGGTGTGTGTGGTGTACGCGGGCCAAAACCTTCTTTAAAAAAAACGACATCAAGTTCAAAACCATCGACATCTCCCGGGACCGGCAGGCGGCCAAGGATTGCGAGCGCCACGGGTGTCGGGGCGTGCCGGTGATTTTGATAGGCAGTACGTGGATCTGCGGATTTGACGAACCCAAAATCAAAAGAGCATTGGACCTTACATGATCACTTTTACCGACCTGCTACTTAAACTGCAAACCTTCTGGGCCGAGCAGGGTTGTAACATCGTGCAACCCTACGACATTCCCGCGGGGGCGGGGACCTTTCACCCGGCGACGCTGTTAAGGAGTCTTGATAGCCAACCGTGGGCGACCGCCTACGTGGCGCCCAGCCGACGCCCTACCGACGGCAGGTACGGCGAAAACCCCAACCGGCTGGGGGCTTATTACCAGTTTCAGGTGCTCATCAAGCCCAGTCCCGACGATATTCAGGATCTCTACCTCAAAAGCCTTGAATATTTGGGGCTTGATCTAAGCAAACATGACATCCGCTTTGTCGAGGACAACTGGGAGTCGCCCACGCTGGGCGCCTGGGGGCTTGGCTGGGAAGTGTGGCTGGACGGCATGGAGGTGACGCAGTTTACCTACTTTCAGCAGGTCGGAGGCCTGCCCTGCGACCCGGTGGCCGCGGAGATCACCTACGGCACCGAGCGGCTGGCGATGTACCTGCAGGGCGTGGAGAGTGTCTTTGATATTGTCTGGAACGAAAAGGACGGCCGGGTGACCACCTACGCCGACGTGCACAAAGAGGGTGAGTATGAGTTTAGCCGCTATCACTTCGAGGTGGCAGACACCGCCATGCTCTTTCGCCATTTCGACGACGCGGCTACCGAATGCCGCCGCTGTCTGGAGGCGGGGCTTCCCCTGCCGGCGTACGATCAGTGCATGATCGCCTCGCACCTTTTCAACACCCTCGACGCCCGCAAAGCCATCAGCGTCACCGAACGGGCCAACTATATTCTCAAAATCCGTGAGTTGGCCAAAGGGTGCGCCGAGCTTTATAAGGCGCAGGAGGCGGAGCGGGAAGCGCGGATCAAAGGGGAGAAAGAGGCGTGAGAGTCGGTGAGATTCTAAAGCTTCTGGATGGCTTAAGCCCTTTTGAGCGGCAGGAGAGCTGGGACAACAGCGGCCTGTTGGTGGGCTCTTGTGAGCAGGAGACGGCGCGGGTTGTGCTGAGTGTCGACCTGGACGAGGCGTTGATTGAGGAGGCGGAGGAGGGGACGCTGTTTGTGGTGCACCATCCGCTCATTTTCGGTAAGCTCAAGCGGCTGGTCTGGGAGGAGTACCCGGCCAATCTGTTAAGAGCGCTTATTCGCAAAAACCAGGCGCTTATTGCCTTGCACACCAACTTCGACCAAAGCCACCTGAACCGCTACGTCTTTACCGAGGTGTTGGGGTTTGAGGCGCAGGCGTGCGAGGGGTTTGTCTGCCGTGCCGAAGGGGCGTGGCAGACGCGGGACCTGCTTGAGAGCGTCAAACAAAAGCTGGGGCTTCAGAAGCTTCGGGTCGTGGGGTGGAAAGAGCGGGTAACCTCCGTGGCCCTGACGACGGGGGCGGGCGCGAGTTTGATGGAGAGCGTCAAGGCCGATCTCTTTTTGACGGGCGATTTGAAGTTTCACGACGCCATGAAGGCCCAAAGTGAGGGGCTGATGCTGGCGGATATCGGCCACTTTGAGAGCGAGCGTTTCTTCGCCCGCGCCCTGGCGCCCCATTTGAAAAATCTGCCGATTCCGGTTATAATTGCGGAATCGAAAAACCCCTTTCGCTACGTTTAAGCACCACACGACTTTTGAAGGAAACAAATGAACAAACATCTTGAAGAGCTTATTGAACTCTCAAAAATCGACCGGGCCATTGACGCGTTTGAACCCAAAATTGAGTCAGCCCGCGCCAAACTGAGCGCCCTGGAGGCCAAAGAGACGGCCGTGGCCGAGGAGATTGAGAACCTCAAAGAGGAGATCAAGGAGGCGGAGCTCAAAAAGGCCAAGAATGACCTGCACATTCAGGAGTTGACCGAAAAACTGGAGGCCAACAAGAAGAAGATGGCCGACGCCAAGACCGAAAAGGAGATCAAGGCGCTCCAGCTTGAGGAGGATATCGCCAAGGAGCAGTTGGATTTCGCCAACGAGGAGATTGAGCGGCTCGATAACCTCATAGAGACCCGCAAGGGTGAGATCGAGGCCAAAGAGGCGGAGCTGGCGGAGCTCAAAGAGCAAAGTGAGGCGCTCAAGGCCGAGGTGGAGGCGGAGCTGGCGGAGATTGAGAAAGAGAAGCAGGCACTTTTTGAGAAAAAGCAGGCGCTGGTTTCCAAAATGAGTCAGAAGATTCTGGCCTTTTACGACAAGATCCGCCGCTGGGCCCGCAACACGGCGGTGGTGCCGGTGCGCAAGCAGGCCTGTATGGGCTGTTTCATGAAGATCAACGACAAAACCTACGCCGAGGTGATCAAAGGCGAGGAGATTACCACCTGCCCGCACTGCGGACGCATTCTTTACATGGAATCCCAAACCGAAGAGGCTGTCGCTGAATAACCCGGTTTTCGCCCTGCTCTATACCCTTCTTACCCTGGTCGCCTGGGCGGCGGCCTCTCCTTTTTTGTTAGGGCTTTCCCTTCAGTCAAAATATCGCCGTTCCATTCCCGCCCGTTTTTTTCTATGGAAAAACCCGCCCCTGCCGGAAGGGGGGGTCTGGTTTCATGCCTGTAGTTTCGGGGAGACACGGGCGCTTAAGCCCCTGTTGACGCGCCTGGGGGCGTCGGCACGCCTGAGCGTGACCACCCAAACCGGGTTTGACGAGGGCAAAAAGCTGGCTCGGGCGGTGCGGTATCTTCCTTTTGAGCCGTGGCTTTGGTTTTGGGTTCGTCCCCACAAGGCGCTGGTGGTGATGGAAGCGGAGCTTTGGTTTCTGCTCTTTTACCTGGCCAAAGCCCGGGGCGCGAAGACCTATCTGATCAACGCCCGTATCTCCGACCGCTCCTACGGACGCTACCGGAAGTTCGCCTGGCTCTATCGGCGGATTTTCTCGCAGGTTGACGAAGTTTTCGCCCAAAGCGCCGAAGACGCCAAAAGGCTTGAGGCGCTGGGTGCTCTCAACGTGACGGTGACGGGTAACATCAAGCTGGCCGATCTGCCCAAAGCGACCCGGCGATATGAGAAACCCGAAGCGACGGTCATTACAGCCGCCAGTACCCATGAGGGAGAGGAGAGGCTGGTGTTGCGGGCTTTTGAGAGATTTAAAAAGCGTCATCCGGACGCCAGGCTTTTGCTGGTGCCCCGCCACCCGGAGCGGTTTGAGAAAGTGGCGCGTGAGGCCGAAACGTATGCCAAAGCGCGGGGCTGGCGTTTTGGACAATGGAGCCGTGAGCCTTCTCTAAGAGCGGACGTGACGGTGGTTGACGCCATGGGCGAGTTGGTCAACCTTTACGCCGTGAGCGACATTGTGGTGCTGGGCGGGGCGTTTGCCCCCGTAGGGGGCCACAACCCCGCCGAGGTGATCCCCTTTAACTGCCGCCTGATTACCGGCCCGCATATCTTTAACCAGCGGGCGATGTACGAGGCGGTGGAGGGGGCCATCTTTTGCGAGGAAGCGACACTGCCCAAGGCGCTGGAGGAGGCCGTGACGGCGCCGCCTCTTAAGCTGAAAACCCCCGTTTCGCTTGAGCCTATTCTTCAAAGGCTGGCCAATGTGGTATGATCTGGGTGAGGATCGGGTAGAGCTTTGGGTCACGGTGCGTCCCGCCAGTTCCAAAGATTCGGTGGCCGGCGTGTACGACGGGGCGCTTAAAATTCATATCAAGGCACCCGCCGTGGAGGGCGCGGCCAACAAGGCGCTGGTGAAGTTTTTGAGCAAACGTCTCAAGGTGGCCAAGAGCGACATTCTTTTTGTCAGCGGCCAGACAAGCAAACGCAAGCGCCTGCGTCTGCCAAAAAGCGACAACGTATTGGCGTGGATAGAGGAGATCAAAGAGCATGGATAAAGAGAAAGCCTACAAACTCCTGGCGGCGCAGATGGGTCTTTCCAACGCCAAAGCCAAGGCGTTGATCGACCGGGGGGTGGTGTACGTGGGTAACCGCAAGGTGGCCATTGCCCGGGGAGAACTGCCGATCGATACGAAATTTCGGGTCCTAAACCTTCAGCGCTCGGAGGTGATCTTTGAAAATGACGAAGTGATCGCCCTGAACAAACCCGCGTTTTTAACCAGTGACGAGGCGATTCGCGACTTTGAGGGGGCGCGTCTTTTGCACCGGCTGGATCGTGAGACCAGCGGTGTTTTGCTCTCTGCCAAAACGAAGAGGTTTGAGAAACGGGCGCTGGAGGCGTTTAGGGCCAGGGCGGTTTATAAGGTGTATACCTGCTGGGTGGAAGGGATCGTGAGCGAACCCTTTACGGTGGATAAGCCCATTTTGACCCTCAAGCGGGGCGGGCGGGCCTACAGCAAGATCGACCGCAAAGGCAAACCGGCCGTAAGCCACGTAGAACCCCTGCTTATTTCGGGCAAGCGGAGCAAGGTACGGGTGGTGATTGAGACGGGGCGCACCCATCAGATACGGGTCCATCTTCGCAACGCCGGTTTTCCCATCATCGGCGACGCGCAGTACGGGGTGCCCTCCAACCAGACAAACCGGATGCTTCTGCACGCTTTGCAGGTCAGACTGCTGGGATACGACTTCAAAGCCCCCGAACCCAAAGGGTTTGACGTACTGGCGGGCGGGTAGGCAATCTTATATTTAATTAAAATTAAAGTGACTATAAGCTAAAATGGCGCACTTTTGAAAAGCGCCTGCAGGAGAGTTTGTGTTTGAGTCATTGAGCAACAGTTTTCAAAACGCCATCAACAAGATCCGCTTCCGTGACGACGAAAAGGCGCTCAAACGCGCGCTGGATGAGCTGAAGAAGTCACTGCTGAAGTCGGATGTGCACCATAAGGTGGTCAAAGAACTGCTCTCGGTGGTCGAGCGCAAGACCAAGCAGGCGGGTATTGGCAAGGAGAACTTTCTCAAAGCCCTCAAAGAGGAGCTGACCGAGATTCTCACGGCCCCCGGCAAGCAGGGGTTTGTCTACGCGTCCACGCCGCCGACGGTGGTGATGATGGCGGGCCTTCAGGGGTCGGGTAAAACCACCACCTCGGGCAAGCTGGCCTATTACCTGAAGTTGAGAAAAAAGAGGGTTTTGTTGGCGGCGGCGGACCTTCAGCGCCTGGCGGCGGTGGAGCAGTTGCGCCAGATCGCCGGGCAGATCGAGGTGGATGTTTTTGCCGACGAGACGATCAAAGACCCGGTGGAAGTGGCCCAAAAGGCCCTGAAAAAGGCCAAAGAGGGCAACTATGACGTGCTGATTGTCGATACCGCCGGTCGGTTGGCGATCGATGAGGCGTTGATGGACGAGATCAAGCGGGTCAAAGCGGCGTTGGATCCTGATGAGATCTTTTACGTCGCCGACTCGCTCACCGGCCAGGACGCCGTGCGAAGCGCCGCCACGTTCCACAAAGAGCTGGGCCTGACCGGCGTGATCTTGAGCAAATACGACGGCGACAGCAAGGGGGGCGTGGCCCTGGGTATCGCCCGGCAGGTGGGTGTGCCCCTGCGCTTTATCGGCGCCGGGGAGAAGATGCCCGACCTGGAGGTTTTCATTCCCGACCGGATCGTCGGTCGCCTGATGGGCGCGGGCGATATAGAGTCGCTGGCCGAGAAAGCCGCGGCGGTTATTGACGAGAAAGAGGCCAAGAAGGTCGCCCGCAAGATCAAAAAGGGGCAGTTTAACTTTAATGACTTTTTAGAACAGCTTGAGCAGATGAAGAAGCTGGGCTCTTTAAAGTCGCTGATGGGGATGATTCCGGGGATGAGCAAAATGGCCGGCGCCATGAAAGACCTGGATCTTGAAAACAGTGAGGAGATCAAGAAGATCAAGGCGCTGATCAGTTCCATGACGCCCAAGGAGCGGGAGAACCCCGATCTGCTCAACAACAGCCGAAAGCGCCGTTTGGCCAAGGGGGCGGGGTTGAGCCAGATGGAGGTCAACAAAGTTCTTAAACAGTTCAAAAACGCCGCCAAGATGGCCAAGAAGTTTTCGGGCAAGAAGGGGATGCAGGATTTGCAAAACCTGATGAACCAGATGCAAGGGCCCGGCTTTCCCCGGTAAACCCGATCGGGGCATTGACCTAAACGATGCCGTCAATCGCTTAGGCCAATGCCTCATTTGGAAAAAAACAAAACAATTTGACAGGAGCAAACAATGACAGTGATTCGCCTGACCCGTATGGGACGCAAAAAACGCCCGTTCTACCGCATTGTGGTAACCGACAGCCGCAAACGCCGCGACAGCGGATGGATTGAGAGCATCGGATACTATGATCCCATGAAAGAGCCCAAAGTGGTCAAACTGGATGAAGAGCGCTACAACTACTGGCTGAGTGTGGGTGCCCAGCCCAGCGAGCGCGTGAAGAAACTGGCCGCGGGCAAGTAAGATGGTTGAGGCGTTTGTGCGCGAATTTGCGAAACTGATCGTCTCGCATCCCGAGGCGATTCGGGTGGAGCGTCACAATCTGGCGGAAAAATTTGACGAGATCGTGATCTACGCGCACAAAGAGGATGCCGGCAAACTGATCGGCAAAGAGGGGCATACCATTAATGCCCTTAAAACATTGATCGGCGGTTGCAAGGCCAAAGACGGCATCAGCTACCGCGTCAACGTCCGCACCGACGAGGCGTAAATGGGGGATTCCGATCGGATTCCCGTCGCCCGCATAGGCCGAAGCGTTGGCCTGCGGGGCGATATGCGCCTCAATCTTCTGACCGACTTTCCCGAACAGTTTAAAAAAGGCGCCCGTTTCCAGACCGATCGGGGTGAGTTGACCGTTGCCCGATACGACGGCAAACGGGGAACGGTGCGCTTTGAGGGGATTGAGAGCGTCGAGGAGGCCAAACCCCTGACCAATCTTTACCTCTATACCACCAAAGCCAAAAGCCAGGAGACGTGCCATTTAAAAGAGGGTGAGTATTTCTGGTTTCAACTGATCGGGCTGTCGGTGGTTGAAGAGGGTGAGGTGTTGGGCAAAGTGGTGGAGATTGAGCGGCTGGCGGGTACCGATTACCTGGTGGTCAAGACCGATGAGAAGCTAAAGGCGCAGGGGGCGCCCGCCCGTTTTCTCATTCCCTACGTGGATCGCTACATTCTTCAGCCACGGCTTGAGGAGGGGCGCATTCTTACCCGCGACGCGCGGGATATTCTGGACGCCAGCTGATGCGTTTTACCTTTGTCACCCTCTTTGAGGGGTTGGTACGGGGCTATTTTGGTGACTCCATTCTTAAAAGAGGGGTCGAAAAAGGGCTATTGCGCTACGATTTTGTCAACCCCCGCGACTATGCCAAAAACCGTCACAAAAAGGTGGATGACACCGCCGCGGGGGGCGGGGCGGGTATGGTAATGATGCCCCAGCCTCTTGATGACGCGTTGGCGAGGATTCGCGCGGATTCCGCTAAGGCTCATTTTATCTTTCCGTCGCCGGTGGGTAAACCTTTTACCCAAAAAGATGCCAGGCGGTTGGCGAAGATGGAGCATCTTGTCTTTGTGAGCGGTCGGTATGAGGGGATTGACGAGCGGGTGATTGAGCGGTGGGCCGATGAGCTTTTTAGCATAGGCGATTATGTACTCACGGGCGGAGAACTGCCCTCGTTGGTGATGTGTGACGCCGTGGCCCGACTGGTACCGGGGGTGTTGGGGAACGCCGAATCATTGGCGGCGGAGAGTTTTGAGACCCCGCTCTTGGAGGCCCCGATGTTCACACGACCTAAAAGTTTCCATAAATTAAGCATTCCTTCAGAATACTTAAAGGGAAACCATAGTAAAATTAACGCCCTGAAAAAAAGGCTGGCCTTGGCCAAAACGAAATATTTTCGTCCTGATCTGTATCTGAAATTTACCCAAAGGGACAATGATGAAAAATCGCTATATTGAGTCTTTCGAGAAAGCCCAGATCGAAAGCAAGAACATTCCTGACTTCCGCGCCGGTGATACCGTCCGTGTCGCGGTGAACATCAAAGAGGGTGACAAAACCCGTATCCAGAACTTTGAAGGGGTTTGCATCTCCATTCGCGGCGAGGGAACCGGCAAAACCTTTACCGTTCGCAAAATCGGCGCCAATAACGTCGGCGTGGAGCGGATCTTCCCGATTTACAGCGACAGCATTGAGGGCATTGAAGTGGTTCGCCGCGGTCGTGTCCGCCGGGCCAAACTCTACTACCTGCGCGGCCTGCGCGGCAAAGCGGCCCGTATTAAAGAGCTCCGCCGCAAATAAACCTCTCCCTTTTTGGGGGAGTTTCTCCTCTCTTCTGCTACAATACGCTTCAGAAATCTTTTTCTATTCCAAAACAACCGTTTTGATCGCATCATAATAATTATAATGTACGTGACAAAGGAGTGGCAATGGTACGGCGTCTTGTCCTGATTCTGGCTCTTTGTTGGGGCGTTTGGCTGAGTGCTTCTGACAACGGCAAATACCCCAGGGTACTGTTACGTACCGATAAAGGCGATATTGTTTTGCAGATTCGCCCCGACTGGGCCCCGAAAGCTTCGGAAAACTTCTTAACCCACGTGAAGGAGGGGTACTACAACGGGGTCCTTTTTCACCGGGTGATCCGCGGCTTTATGATCCAAAGCGGCGATCCGACGGGTACGGGGATGGGGGGCGATTCCATCTGGCACAGACCTTTTAAAAACGAGTACGCCAAAAACGTGGTTTTTGACAAACCCGGCCTGCTGGCCATGGCCAATGCCGGGCCCGATACCAACCGAAGCCAGTTTTTCATTACCGTCGCCCCCGCTCCGTGGCTTAATGGCGGCTATACCATCTTTGGTCGGGTGTTAGAAGGCATGAAGACGGTTGTCGCCATTTCACGGGTACCGGTTAACAGGCAAAACCGTCCTTTGCAAAAGGTGCGTATTCTTGAAGCCAAGGTTGTCGAGTGAGCCCAACCCCCCAAAAGCTTGAAAGCGCCCTTGAAAACGGGGCGTTGACCCTTCGTTTTCAACCCTGGATCAACCTCTGGACCGATGAGTTGATCGGCGTGGAAGCCCTGGTGCGTCTGGCGGATGAGAGTGAACTGCCCGCTGAGTCGTTTTTGCCCACCTCCGGCGCCCATCGACTCATGCCGCGCTTGGGGCGTTGGGTGCTGGAGGCGTGTTGTCGCCAAATGGTCGCATGGGACGAAGCGGGGCTGAAAGCGCTGAAGATGGCGGTGAATATCTCTTTGGCGGAGTTGAAAGAGCCGGGATGGATCGAGGGGGTCGGCGCGCTTATGGATCGTTACGGATTGTCGCCCAATCGGTTTGAGTTTGAGTTTTCCGAGCGGGTTTTTCGCCATGAGACACCGGCGTTTGCCAAGCGCCTGGAGGCGCTCTATACCATGGGCGTGACGTTGGTGATGGATGATTTTGGAACCGGATGCTCCTCTTTGGGGCTTTTAAAACGCTATCGATTCGGAAAGCTCAAGATCGACGGCTCATTTATCCACGGGATGCGTGAAGATGAGGTGGATCGGGCGATTGTCCGTGCGTCGGTGGGATTGGCCCATACCATGGGGATGCGGGTGGCCGCCGAAGAGGTCGAGACCCTCTCCCAGCGTACCGAACTCTCCTTGATGGGGTGTGACGAGATTGCCGGCAACGTCTACGCGCCGCCGTTGGAAGCGGAGAAGATTCAACAGATGCTAAGAACCTTTTAGGCCTCAGCTTTCTCCTCTTTTTCTCTTTTCTCTTCGGAGGATTCCGTCATCTCCTCCTGGTTGGTTGTCATCTCCTCTTCTTTGGCCTCACTCTCTTCCTCGGGTGTTTGCGGCGCCGTGTTCTCCTCTTTTTGGCGTGTCTCTTCTTGCGGGGAGATTTCGGCGTGCTCTTGCGACGCTTCTGCTTGGGGTTGCGCCTCTGTTTCGTTGAACGGATGCTCCTCTTTGGCCTCTATGACGGTTGTCTCGATAAAGGGCATGGGAATATCCCGCTCCTCTACCAGGGCGGCGACAACGTGTTGGGCCTGCTCAATGGCTTGCGTAAGTGTCGGGGAGGGGACGGTGGTTTCTTCTTCGACGATCGAGACGGCAACCAGAGGGGTGACCGCCTTGGCGCAGGTGACGGCACGCTCAATGACGGTTTTGGAGGGGGCGCGCAGTTTGTCGTAGTCGTTGCCTTCCACATGAATAATACGCCGTACCGTCGCGTTGTATTCGTCGGTGTAGATGTCGCAGGTCTCCAACAGGTTGGCGTATTGGCTTAACGCCTCTTGCAAAGCGCTAATCTGCGCTCGCGCTTCCAGCCTGTTTTGACAGTAGTTATCGGCGTTTGCTTTGACGGTTTGGGCTTTGGCCAGGTTCTTTTTGGCTGTTTTGCCCATTGAGAAGCCTTTGGCCATCAACCAGACCACCAGGGCAAGAAGCACAAGCAGGGCAATGCCCACATAAGGGTGGCCGTAGGAGGGGTAGTAAAAATCACCGCCGATAAAAGTGAGAATCTTCATGATATTGTTGGGGTTGGTGAAGGTTTCGGGCTTTAAAGGCAGACCCACCGCCACCGCGCCGCCCGCCAAGGCTGTCGCCAGGGCGATCAGCGTGACCAGAAGGGCGATAAAAGAGGAGCCCCCTTTGCCTTTGTTGATGTTTTCTATCTTAACCGGTTCACAGGAGAGCCGGTCAATCAGTGCCACCGCTTCGGCCCGGCTGGAGGGCGGTTCGTTTTGGGGATCATGTCGTTCTGTTCCCTCGAAGGTTTCGTAAAGGCGTTGGAGCAGTTCACGGCTCTTTTGGGTGAGAGCTTTTTTGATTGTATCAACCCGTTCGGCGGTTTTAAGTAGCTCCTCGCGGCTTTTGAGAAAGGTTTCGTCGCTTTGCGAGACCTTTTCAACGGCTTGTTGTACAAGTTTTTCGGCCCGGTTTTGATGCTCAATGGCACTAAACATCATAAGACTCCTAAATTGGGATAAATGTTTCTATATTTTGCCAAAAAAGCGGTTTAAGTTTTATTGACGCGCTAATAACGCAGTTTCATGGCCCTTTGCGCTTCCCGTTCGGCGGTTTTTCGTTTAAGGGTTTCGCGTTTGTCGTAGAGCTTTTTCCCTTTGGCCAGGGCGATTTGGAGTTTGGCCCGGTTCTTTTCATTAAAATAGAGCATCAGCGGCACAATGGCCAGCCCCTCCTGTTTGACGCGGCCGTACCATTTGTCGATCTGTTTGCGGTGCATGAGAAGACGCCGGGGCCGTTTTTCATCGGGGCGGTAGTGGGGGTTGGTGGTCTCCAAAAGCGTGATATGCATACCAAAAACCCACGCTTCGCCTTTGATAATGCGCACGTAGGCGTCTTTGAGATTCACCCGTCCCATGCGGATACTTTTGACTTCGCTCCCTTTGAGTTCAATACCCGCTTCCAGGGTCTCCAAGACTTCGTAATCGTGCCGGGCTTTTTTGTTGGTGGTGACAATCTTGATGGACATGGCGGCAATTATAGCGCAACTTTGAAAAAGGTACTGCCGCTACCGCTAAGAAACCACCGGCTGTTGGTCGGGGGGGTCAGCCTGGGACAGACCGCCCTGGCGGCCGGGTAGAGATCATTGGCTTCGTCGGGGGCAAGCTCTTGTAAAAGGTCCATGCTTGGGCGCTTGAGCCACGCTTTGCCCGCCTCACTCCTGGCTTGGTCAAGCAGGTGGGCACGGTAGTAGCCGTAGACCTTGGCGGTGTCGCAGGCGGTGTCGGGGGTGTGGAGCGTCAGGGCGGGGGGCTCCTCTTCAAAAGGTTGAATACGCTCTCCGATCCCTTCGACATTGGCACTGGGGTAGTCGTAGATAAAAAATGGGACGTCGGCGCCTATCTGCTCCCCCAGTTTTGCCAGTTTTTTAAGCGGCAGGTTCAGGCCTGCGATTTTATTACAGGCTTTCAAAAAGGTCGCGGCGTCGGAACTGCCGCCGCCCAGCCCGGCGCCGGCGGGGATTTTTTTGTCAATAAAAAGGGTATGCGCGTCAAAAAAGCGCTCCATCTTCTCTCTCTCAAGCGCGCAAAGCAGTGCATATGCCCGGGTGAGGGTATTGTTTTGGGGAAGCGTGACAGAGGCGCGCCAGCGGAATCGGCGACCGGTAGGGCGGGAAGGGATGAAAGAGAGGGTATCGGTGAGCGTATGAAGGCGGACAAAACGGGAGCGCAGGGTATGGTACCCCTCTCTCGTGCCGGTGATTTTAAGGAAAATGTTTACTTTGGCGGGCGCTGAGAAGGTCATGACCGGGGTTGTCGCAGTTGGTTTTTCAGACGCTTTAGCAGATTCTCGTCCGCTTTCTCGGCCGCTTTCTGGTTCTCTTCCTCAATGGCCTGCGCCAGCTCTTCGCGCAATATCCTTAACTCTTTGGGCGCCTCGATACCGATGCGAACACTGTTTTTTTCAACGGCCACAACGGTAATGACAATATCGTCGCCTATACGGATCGCCTCATCTTTTTTGCGTGTTAATATGAGCATCGTTTCACCTTATTCAGCAAATAGACAGCGCTACCATCCTCTTTAAGCTCTATAATAGCGAAAAAATCTTTGAAGACAAGGGTATAGACGCCGGGTAATCGGTTTTCAAAATATTTGGCCGAAAGCTTTTTCCCCCAAAAGATATCCTCTTCTTTGCCCAGATAGCGGTTGGGGGGCGGGGCCAGAAAGTCGATAGGATCAAGCGCCTTCTCGTTCTCAAACAAAAACGCTCCCTCCCGTATCCTCTCCAGGGCGCTCAAGGCCCCCGCGCATCCGAGCGCTTCGGCCACGGCTTGGCCCAGGGAGCGGATGTAGGTGCCCTCGGAAACCGTCGCCTCAAAGGTGATAAAGGGGTGGCGGTAATGAAGCAGGGTAAGGGCGTGAATGTGGGAAGTTACCGGTTGCAGGGTCGTCCTCTCGCCCCGTCGGGCCAGGGTGTAGGCGCGTTGGCCCGCCACTTTTTTGGCGCTAAAGGCCGGGGGGGTGTAGGTAAAGGGGCCGACAAAGCCCTCCAAGGTCTCTTTGACGCGCACAAAAGGCAGTGGCGCGGTGGGTAAAACGCGGGTGACGCCCTCAATGTCCAGTGTCGGGCTCTGGGCCCCCAGCCACAGCGTAGCCCGGTAGGTTTTCGGGGTCTTTTCAAGAAAACGGAAAAGCTTGGTGTACTGCCCAAACGCCACAATCAGCGTGCCTGTCGCGAACGGATCGAGCGTGCCCGAAAAACCCGCCTTCTTGACGCCGTAGCGCCGTTTGAGGCGCGAAAGGTAGGCGTTGGAGGAGAGAAAGAGGGGTTTTCTCGCGACAAAAAGGCGGTTGGGACACGCCATCTACACCTTCTCCACAAACGAGGAGAGGATCTCCTTGCGGTCGCCCCCGAAGTTGATTTTGAGTTTGTAGTCCCGTCCGGCCCGGGCCACCTCCAGCACCCGCCCGATGCCGAAAATCTTGTGTTTGACCAGATCCCCTTTTTTGTAACCGGTGCTCTTTTCAATGGAGAGCGCCCCTTTAAGGAGTCCCGCTTCGGTAAGAAACCGGCTCTTTTCCAGGTGCTTGCGCCG
>Ga0256843_1000105_pt1 | contig 71512 bp, 72 predicted proteins | sample AlvinellametaG_FD_191572 | JGI IMG/M metagenome (GOLD analysis project Ga0256843, IMG submission 191572) | Pompeii worm associated microbial communities from hydrothermal vent at the East Pacific Rise, Pacific Ocean - Alvinella | ecosystem: Host-associated > Annelida > Integument > Unclassified ...
TCTTTTTGGAACTATGTGTGATGGGTATGAGATCCATAACGGCATAACAAAAAAACGTGCAAAAAGTAAAAAAAATCTCTACGGTACTTTTGTTCACGGACTCTTTGAGAGTGATGCTCTGCGTTATGACATTTTTCATAAAATCAACCCTGCTTATCACGGTTATAATTTTAAGAAATACAAGCAACAACATATTGCCGATTTTGCAGAACATATTAACAGACACATAGATTGCAAATATATTTTAGAGAGACTCAAAGATGATAACAACTAATTTTATTATAGCTTTTTTTGCCTATTTAATTGACAGATTTTTTGGAGAGTTTCGCTTTATGAAACATCCTGTTATTCGTATAGGTGAAGTGATCTCCTTTTTTGAAGAAAAATTTTATAAAGAGAGTGTTTTTCGAGGTTTTTTACTCGTTTTGTTTGTCTTAACAATTGTGAGTATCTTTGTTTTTGCACTCACGCTCTACCTCCAGCTGCTCCATCCTCTCATTAATATTATAATAAGCTCTTTCATTGCTTCTATTTTTATAGCTCACAATATGCTGCGAAGTTCTGTTTTACAAATTATTACAAGTCCCGATCAGAAAAAAGCACTCTCAATGCTTGTCTCGCGCGATACACAAGATCTCACGCAAAGTGAGATCTGTAAAGCTGCCATTGAAACCTATGCAGAAAATCTCAGTGATGGCGTCGTTGCCCCTCTGTTTTATCTCATACTCTTTGGATTACCCGGTATTGTTTTATATAAGACGATCAACACTCTGGACTCTATGGTCGGATACAGAACAAAGCGATATGAAAAGTATGGTAAAGTTGCAGCAAAACTAGATGATATTGCCAACTATATACCTTCTCGTCTAACTGCACTCCTAATTATGCTCTTTGCAAAACGACTGAATATTTTTGCCTTTTATCAAGATGGTTCCAAACATGAGAGTCCAAATGCAGGACATCCAATTACTGCTATGGCACTCGCACTTGATATTCAACTCGGAGGAGACACCTCCTACTTTGGAAAAGTAAAGAAAAAAGCAACATTTGGATCAGGACGTTCCATATTGCACGAAGAAGATATACAAAAGGCCTTAGCAGTTTTATAACAGTTAAACCTTTTTAGCTAAAATAGTCGTATGAAAACATTCAATATTTTAACCGACAAACCAGAGAGCCTCCCTGATGGCAAAGCCGACTTTATTTTAGCAGCAAGTGTTACAAAAACCTGTGAAATTGAGGGCATTACCCAAGCAGGAATCCCGGGAATGATTCCACTCACTCCAACACTTGATGCAGAGTTTATCTCTACGGAAAAAGTCTTCTCTTTGGGTGAGCTCGCAGAGACACCCACAGGTGTTCCAACTCCTGCACTTATCACGCGTGCAACACACAATCTGACTTCATTTTCTACCATTGAGATCTTTGATCTCGGACTTGTCAAAAAACCGCAAAACTGCATCCTCCATAACTTTGACATTGAACCTTCTAATGCCATCAACAGAGGTGCAGGCATAGATGCAGAGGCTCTTTTTAACAAAGGACGCCAAGCCGGCAAGAAGTATGAGCTCAAAGGAAACTATCTTATCTTGGGTGAGAGTACTCCAGCAGGCACAACAACAGCCACCGCATCAGCACTGGCTCTTGGCTATGATGTGGCAAAAGATTTCTCTTCAAGCTTTTTACATGTACCCAACAACATCAAAAAAGAGACGATCGATGCGGCACTCTCACACATTAATGACGATATGAGTAATTTTGAAAAACTCGGTCACGTCAGTGACAATATGCTCCTTTTTTGTGCCGGTTTTATCTTGGAGGCGAGTCGCCGTTTTCACATCGTTTTAGCAGGAGGAACACAGATGGCAGCCTGCCTGCTTATAGCTGATGCGCTGCGTGAAGATCTGCTCATGCGTATTAAAGATGAGAATATAACCCTTGCAACAACAGCATGGGTCACTAAAGATACCCATGCAAATATTCGGCATATTTTAGAACAACTCAGTTACACTCCTCATGCAATTTATACAACTTTTTCATTTCAAAAAAGTGAAATTCCGATTTTACATAAGTATGATGAAGGAGAGGCAAAAGAGGGTGTGGGTGCAGGAGCAGCGCTTGCCTACAGTGCTAAAAATGGAATAGAAAATGAAGAGTTATTAACGGAAATTGAACTCTTAATTTACTCCATGTAATATTTTTAAGACAATATTCTGCTACAATTATAATTACAATATATAATATAATAGGATTTGTCATGTTTGCTTCCGTTAAATCAAAAGTTATTGTCTCTATATTATCAATCAGTATAATGGGGCTTATCGCAATCAGTTACTACCTTTCTTCAACATTACACAACCTTTCAAATAAGACTGAGCAGCGCTCTTTGCATATGTTGAGTGAATCTATTTTTCAAACAATGACAACAAGTATGATGATGGGAGATCCTGCTGTTGTCCAAAAAGCATATGAAGATGCAAAAAAAATAGACGGCATCACCGATCTTGATATTATTAAATCAAAAGCAGTTATAGAAGTATATGCTCCAAAAGAAAAATTTACACAAGATCAGCTCATTAAGAATGCGCTTACGGACAAAAAGATCCAAATTTTAGACAAACATATAGATGGACACCACCTTATTCGACTTATTCGTCCAATGATCGCTGAAAAACGCTGCATTCAATGCCACTATAATGTAAAACCCGGTTATGTACTTGGAGCAATGGACCTTGTTCTTTCTCTTGATAAAAACGATGCCCAAATTAATGATACAAACATAACACTCCTTATTATCCTTGTTATTGTAGGAATACTCTTTGCCATTCTTGCAGCAATATTCTTTATTCGTGAAATATTCTCGCCACTTGATGCACTTCGTAATAAAATTGCAGATCTTGTCAGCGGAGACAAAGATCTCACAAAACGCCTTGCTTATCAAAAAGGAAATGAGTTTGGAGAGACAGCAAATGAAGTCAATAAATTTATTGCAATGATTCAAGCAACAATTAATGATGTCAAAACACTTGGACACAGAAACAAAGAGATCGCAAATGAGATAGATCAGGCCTCCCATGTGATTCGAGAGGGAACCATCCATGAACAAAAAATTGTTGAAAAAACAAGCCAAAAAAGCGAAATGATCCAAGAGATCTTAAATGAAACCATTGAAGCTGCTGCCCAAACGCAAGAGAAAATTCTTGCCGCAGAAGATGAGCTTCTCACTGCAAAAGAGTCACTCAACAGACTCAGCTTAGAGGTCTCCACATTTGTTGAAACAGAATCAGAACTTCTCAGTGAACTTGACGGACTAAAAAATGATGCCAACCAAGTTAAAGATGTTTTAAATATCATTCGTGAGATTGCAGAACAGACCAACCTTTTAGCACTCAATGCTGCTATTGAAGCAGCTCGTGCAGGTGAACATGGTCGCGGTTTTGCCGTTGTTGCCGATGAAGTACGAAAACTTGCAGAAAGAACACAAAAAGGGTTGGGAGAGATTGATATTTCAGTAAGTACTATTGTACAATCCATCAACGATGTTGGTGATAAAATGGCACAAAATACAAAAAATATAGAAGCACTCTCAGATGTATCTATTGATGTTGAAGAGAAGATCAATATAACGACAGAGGCGATGAACAGCTCAACAGCCGTTGCCAATAAATCAAAAGAGGACAGTCTCAAGATGAGTAAAAATCTCACTGAAATTATTCACTATATCAGCGAAATTAAAACACTCTCCACAGCCAATAAAACAAGTGTTGCCAGCATAGAAGATGATTTAAGAAAATTGGTTGAAGTTGCATCATCTCTACAGGCAACTATTGATGAGTTTAAAAGTTAAAAAACAACAACTCTGTTACGCCCCTGCTCTTTTGCAAGGTAGAGTGCTTTATCTGCCTTGACAAAAGCTTCTCTAACACTCTCAACTTTAGGATCAAATTCATAGCATCCAATACTCAAAGTACACTCTATACTCATCTCTTTATAAATAATTGTACTCTTTTCAATTCTCTCTTTAATTTTTGTTGCAAGCTTTTGAAGTTGCTTGCTATCTGTATTTAAAACACAGACAGCAAACTCTTCTCCGCCAATTCTACCAAAAAGATCCTCGCCTCTTAAAGAGTTTTGAACAAACATTGCTATCTGCTTTAAAACTTCATCTCCAGCATCATGTCCATAGGTATCATTTACATTTTTAAAAAAATCTATATCCAATATACAAACACCTAATTTACACTCATTATTTTTAGCAAACTCTTGTACTCCCGCAAAAAAAGCTCTTCTGTTAAGAATCTGTGTCAAATAGTCAATATTTGCAATCTCTTTAAAATGATTTTTTTCAGAAGTTAAATTTGTCATAGGATCTATTATAAATTTAACCGTAAGAATATAAGCAAAAAGCAATGTAATAATAATCATTAAAAGAGTAATGAATAAAATTTTATGAATAAGATTTTTTTCCTCATGGTTCTTTTGTACTTTAATACTCTCTATTGATTCATCAATTGTATCAAGATAAACTCCTGTACCAATCACCCAGTTCCACGGTTTAAACAGCTTGACTATAGAGAGCTTATCTTCATACTTATTTGTTGCAGGATTATAAAATTTATAGCGTAGATAGGCGATATTATTTTGAGAATTTTTCAAAGCATCCACCCCAAGTTTTACAAAAGGAACTTTAGGAGTATCAATAAAAAATCGTTTATCATACTCCGGCTTGATTGGGTGCATAATCATTCTGTAGTGCATATCGTTGATCCAAAAATAGCCACTTTTACCATAGCGCAATGCCTCAATATTAGCAAGCAGTTGCTGTTTAATAAGTGGTGTAATATCACTTAAATATTTTCCCGTACCTATTACCCAATGGTAGGGTTTAAAAATACGAACAAGGGAGACCTTTAACTCATACTTCTTTGTGGCAGGGTTGTAAAATTTATAGCTTATAAATGCTCTGTCTTTATGCTCTTTTTTTAAACTATCTACACCAAGTTTTACAAAAGGAACTTTCGGTGCCTTTAGAAAAACTCTTCCGTCATACTCCGGTTTGATTGGGTGCATAATCATTCTGCACTGCATATCATTAATCCAAAAATAACCATTCTTTGCATAACGGGCATATTGGACTATCTCTTTTAGACGCTCCTTCAAAGCTTTTTCACTCATACACTCTTTATTATCCATATAGATATGATTTAACTGGTTAAACAGCTGTTCTTGATGCGTAACAAGCGCTTGTTTTACAACGCTTTGCATATATTGAGGAGTTGTTTTTTTATAATAGAGTTCAATTATATTGGAAACAAGGTCTATTTTGTTTTTGAGCTCTTTTTTCTCTTTTTTCACCATAGACTCAGAGATATAATCAAGATTTGAATCAACCAGACCATCAATATTATCAATAGATACAGCAGTTAAAATCGTTGCTAAAATCACCATCAAAACAAAAAGTAAAGAAATAATTTTAACTTTTAGTGATTTAATATTATATAACAATATTAACCTTTTTTTATTATTTAATAGTTAAATTATAAAATATTAATGCTTAAAACTTCTCCCACGTGTATAATGTTTTGCAAAACAGCGCTGACAAATAGCATACTTTGAGTTTAGCGGCAACGGAGCCGAGCAGAGTTTACAGACTTGTGCAAGCTGTGTCTGCTGCAAGGTCTTTTCAATATAGCGGTTGATCACACCTCTGTAGCGTCTCGCTTTTTCTTCATCTACAAAATTTTCAGGAAATCGGTAGGAGAGCCAGAGATACAAAGAGATCTCTTTTACCATATCTTCTGCATGCAGCAGTTCATCAGAGGTCTGTGCATGATCGCCTCTGAGTCGCGGCGGATGATAGTAAACAGGTTCACCCTTTTCCAAGGCGTGAATATAGCTCTCATACGCCTCAATGATATAGGCAGACTTTAGCGTTAGCGGTGCACAGGCAAGGTGGTACTTTGTCGCAATATCAAGGTCATACGAATCCACAATTCGTGAAGCTTCGAGCATATCATCAAGACTTGCCGCATAAAAAGGACCGTCAAACTCCATATTTTTTATAAAGAAACGCAAAATCTCTTCAAGTGAGTTCTCCTCCAAAATCGTACTGACAAGCTTAATATGATCCAGTGATGCCATCACTTTAAAAGGTGTTTTTACCTTTTTTGGCTCTTTTGAGAAGTTCTTTTTGACAATAGAGAGAGCCTCTTTGTTCAGTGCGCCGACATAGCCCTTCTCATGCAGTCCAAAACGCCCTGCCCGACCGGCTATCTGTTGTACTTCTGATGGGAAAAGATTGCGTTGCGCTATACCGTCAAACTTCTCTGCTTTGGAAAAAAGTATGGTCTTGATCGGCAGATTCATCCCCATGGCAATCGCATCGGTAGCAACCAAGATCTGCGTTTCACCCTCACGAAAACGGCGCGCCTCTTCACGGCGGACTTCAGGAGAGAGATTTCCATAGACAACACTCACACTAAAGTTTGCAGAGAGTCGCTGTTTGAGCTTTAAGACATCTTTTCTGCTAAATGCCACAACGGCAGTTCCCGCTTCTATATCTTTGATATCTGTTGGATGTTCTAAAAGCTCGAGTGGATTTTTTCGCTCAAACTCTATGATCTCAAGCTCCTCGCCAAGATACTCCGCAAGGGCAATAATAGCATCTTTGACATTGGGTGAGCCAGTCATTATCACCTCTGAGGCAGGTGCACCGATAATAGCATTTGCCCATGCCCAGCCACGATCTCTGTCATCTATCATCTGCACCTCATCAATAACGCAGAGATCAACATCCACATCATAGTTCATCATCTCGATCGTTGAGCTGATATGGGTTGCATCCTCATCAAGGATCTGCTCTTCACCGGTGATCAAAGAGGCATCTATTCCCTCAGCTTTAAGCGTCTCATATCCCTCAAGTGCCAAAAGTCGCAGTGGTGCAAGGTAGTAGCCGGTATCTGCACTTTTGAGCTGCTCCATAGCCCGATAGGTCTTTCCGCTGTTGGTCGGACCAATATGCAAGGTCAGCTTTCGCTTCATTCCCCGTGCAACAGGAAAGAGGTTTTTAAAGTCCCGAATAGTGCGTGCAAGAAGCTCTTGACGCTGTTTTTTGATAAGCTCACCCTGAATGGAGTGCAGAAAACGGCGTGTTATTTTTCGGCGGATCTTTTGTGTAAAGTGCAGTGTTCGAGGCAAGAGTTCCAAAACAAACTCATAGACACGTGCATGCAGCTCCTCTTCGCTAAAATGCAGCAGTTGCGCATACTCACGGCACTCTTCAACAAGCTCTGAGAGCTCATGTAAAAACTCTGCTTCATACTCTTTTTTGACCTCTTCATGCACAGCGTCAAAATTAAAACGTCGTGAGTTCCAGATCTCTTCAAGCAGTCCATCAAGCTCAATATGCAGCTCCAGATTATACGAAAGGCTCAGCGTAGAGTGCGGTAAAGTAAGGCTCTCATCGACAACGATAAGCACCTCTTCACTATGGATCTCTATCTCTTTGGCTGCAATCTTCTCAGCAACAATACGTTTTAAGACCTTTTGACTCACAAGAGGATATGTTAGTTTGCTCTTTGGCGGTGAAGCACGCAAAGAGTCCAAGATCTCTTTTGTAGTGAGGTAGGCATGGGGGTATTTGAGATTTTGCAAAAAGGTATCGATGCTCTTTTGCTTCTGCTCAACCACGGCAAGTTTATCCTCACCTATCTTTTGAAGAATCTCCTCATAGGGAGTCGTCTCTATATACTCATAGGAGTAGGGTTTTGTATGGAGTGTGAGGATCTTGTGAAAGTGCTGATCGTAGAGTTCATACTTCAGTGATGCGTTAAACTCAAAGCTGTCATCGAGATCAAAAAAGCCCTCAAGTTCACGCTCTAACTTCTCACGTTTAAGCTCATAGCGGATATGACGCAAGCGTGACTCCATCTTCTCGATAGTAATCTTTTTGGCTCGCACTGTTGCAAATGCCTCACGAAGACGGAGTGCCTCTTCTTCATTTACATCAAGTTCAAGTAGAAGTGCCTCGATCTTCTCTTCACGGTTAAAGTGTGGCTCATCCTTTGGTTTTTCTGACTTGTAAATACGCCCGTCTGCTTCAAAAAAGTGCAAAATATCCTGACGCATTACACTCTCAGCCTCACTCCAGATCATACGAAGTGTCTTGACCATCAGCTTTTTGTTATGCTCTATGTCATAGATCCCAAGTGCACTAAAGAGCTCACTGAGTGTCTTGCTCTCAACTCTCTCGATCCCCACATCAAAAGGATCACCGTCAAAATATTTGCGTATGCGTTGGTTTATTTTGCTGTTTTTTTTATTTTTTCTTGCCATTCAATTTTACTACTAACGGTGAAAGAAACTCATCGTTCCGACCAGCCCTTCATCTGTCATATAAATATCAAGTTGTGAATCAATAGGAGATTTTCTCTGCTCTAATACCGCTTGAAGATCATGCAGAACAATACCGTAGTTTCTAAACATAGGAATTGTCACCTCTTTGACTTTTGCCTCTGCGATCTCATCTGAAAGTGCCTGCAACGCTGCTTCATATACGCTTTGATTGGTTACATACTGTAGATAGTAATCTTTCATCAGATCGATATTTTTCAACCATGCAGTACGCTCATCATCACTCAGACTCTCATTTTCATGAACACGCTTTTGCAACTCTTCTACAAGATGTTTTGCTTTTTCTACCCGTTGTTCATAGACAGCATCCAAATTTTTTATATATTTTTTCAAACCCTCTAAAAGCTCATTTGGCTTGAGATCCCGATGCTCACTTTTATAGAGATGTTGTGTTGTCTCTGTTGCCCCATAACTCAACGCCTCCAACAGTTCCAATGCAGCATGCAGATAGATATATTTATCTGTTTTTGTACTGTCAAATCCGACACCATGCTGTGAAACTCTCGGCATATCACCTACATATTTTAACTCCATTTTCTTCTCCCTCAATTTTTTCTATATTGTAGCACTTTCTTTACAATCACAAACTTATTTTCAAAAAACTTTACTATAATGTCTTTATGAATTATCCAAACGAATGGACGCAAAAAGAGTTTTTAGAGCATAAAAGACGCCTTGAAAAAGAGGGAGTTTCTGTTATGCTTGTTGATACGATTCTTGCACCGATTGAAAAAGCCGATACCATCACCTACAATCCCTATGAGATGAAAAATTATCCCAAGGGTACTGTTTTTGTATTTTACTGCGACACAGGCAAAGCAACACTCGATCGCCTCAAAGAGTACAAAGAGAAGTTTCCGGATCATCACTGCATCTCCTTAAAAGGCGGGCGTGGATACTGGAGGCGCAATATGCAACTACTGGATATAGATGAGAACCAAAAAGATTAACGAATTTTTACATTGCCTTAATGAAGAGCGTTTTTATGATGCCCATGAGGTACTTGAAAATCTCTGGTTTCCGCAGCGCTTTACAGAGAGTTGCGAAGTCAAAATTCTCAAAGGCTTTATTAATGCCGCAGTGAGTTTTGAGCTCTTTAAAAGAGGACGCTCCGCACAGAGTAAACGTGTCTGGGCAAACTATCTCAAATATCGACAAAAGATCTTCTCTCTTGATCCCTCTGTTATCAATCAATACTATCAACTCTCACGGAGCATAGAAACCATACATAACAAACTTCACTAATTTTTCATCCTTTTTTGCTATAATGCAAGCTTTAATTTTAGAAGAAGGAAAGAAGACGAATGAAAAGAATAGCACTCAGCACACTTTTGGCATCAACGCTGTTTATCTCAGCACATGCAGACACAATGAAAGTAACACCACTTGTAACACATACAGAACTTGGTTACATCCAAACGACAGGAAATACAAAAACAAAAACATTTAACCTTGACGGCAATGCAAAAAAAGCATGGGGTAAACATCAAGGAAAAATTACATTTGACGGACAGTATGCAAGTGATAATGGAGATGAGACAAAAAATAAATATCTTATTGAACTTAACTACAACTATGCTATTACAGATAGACTCTCATTTGACTATCTTGTAGGATATAAAGCCGACAAATTTTCTGGTTATGATTACCAATTCTATACAGGTCCGGGTCTTCAATACAAAGTACTTACAGGCGACATCCATAAACTTGTTGTTGACGGGAACCTCTTATATTCAAAAGACAAATATACAGATGCTCAGAGTGAAGATTATGCGGCATACAGACTTAAAGGTGTCTATGACTACCAGATCTCAAAAAATCTTAAATTCAATCAAGAACTCAGTATTCGTGGACAATTTGATGATATGCCAAACTACTTTGCATTCTCAAAAACATCATTCATCTCAAAACTTTCAGACATCTTCTCCGCAGGTGTAAGTTATAAAATCGACTATGCAAACCGTCCTCCAATGGATAAACAAAAAACAGATACAACTTTTACACTTAACCTTATCGCAGATTATTAAACCTCGTTACGAGCAACTGCGTTTATACCATGTCATCATACCAAAAGCTCCAAATGCAATCAATGCGGAGCTTAAAAAGAGGTATGGTGGATAGTACTCATAAATAAATCCTGACAACACAGCACCTAAAAGAGCTCCCAACCCATAACTAATACCAGAGAAAAACTGTTGTGCAAGTTTCTTATGACTATAGTGCATAAAAAGGTAAGAGATGGCTGCCGAATGAAAGAGTGCAAAGCTCAAAGCATGCAGAGACTGTGCAAAAAAGAGCACTCCCAATGTTGCCGGAAAAGCGTACACCAATAACCAACGCAGCGCCGTTGCAAAGATTGTTATTTGTAAAACACTCAAAAGATTTCCACGTAAAAAACGCCCCTGAAAAAAAAGCATAACTACCTCAACAATAACACCAAAACTCCAAAGATATATTGTCATATCCAAAGAGAGTCCCTGATCCGTTTCATAAATAGTAAAAAAGTTATAAAACGATCCAAAACTCATCTGCATCAGAAGCAGTGCACTCCAAAATTTCCAATCTCTTAAAAGAGCAATATCACTCTTTGGTAGTTCTTGATCATTTTCAAGAGACTTTTGAGAAAAGGCCTGAACAAAATAGGCAATAACGACCATAATCAATGTTAAAAAAAAGAGGAAATTCAAGGCGACAGTGGCACCGGAGAGAAACTTCACCAAAACAAGTGCTACAAGAATAAAACCAACCGATCCAAAGAGACGCACCTTTCCATAGCGCTCTTTCCCAATAGCATTCAAAGAGATTAGCTCCACGTAGGGAAGTACAAGACTCAAACCTATACCAAGACCAATATTAGAAAGCAACAGAAGGAAAAAATGATCCAAAGAGAGATAAAAAGAGGCACTGCTTAAACAAAGCAGAAGCAGTGCTCCATTAAACAGTCTGCTGTTGAGTGCCAAACCTTTCATAAAAAGAAACGGTAAAAGAAAACGGATCAACGGTGCTGCACTAAAGATAAAACCTATCTCACTTGCGCTGTAGCCGACACTACTCAAAACTTTTGGCAAAAAGATTACATAGATCCCAACAATAGAAAAGTAAAAGTAGTAAAAGAGTGAAAGCAATCGAATCATTTTAAAATTATAACCGCATTTAGCGCTGTTTTATGATAAAATACTTCCAATCACTCAAAATAAGGTGGAAATATGTTAAGAGAGATGAATGAGAACGACTTCATTGTATCTAAAACAGATACAAAGGGACGACTCACCTATGTAAATAAAATATTTATAGATATGGCGGAATATACTGAAGAGGAACTTTTGGGGAAACCTCACAATATTATTCGTCATCCAGATATGCCAAAAACAGTCTTTAAACTTCTATGGGAACGGATTCAAAACAGAGAAGAGATCTTTGCCTATGTACTCAACAAGACAAAAAACGGTAATAGTTATTGGGTCTATGCCAATGTCACAGCTTCAATCGATGAACACGGAAATATTGTCGGCTACTACTCTGTACGACGCAAACCGAATCCGGATGCACTTGCAATTATTCAACCACTCTATGCACAGATGCTGCAAGCAGAGAGAAGTGGCGGAATAGCAGGCGGAGAAAAAGTTTTAAACGATCTACTACATAAAGAAGGAGTAAGTTACGATGAACTTATCATCTCTATTCAAAAATAATCAAGCACTACTGCTCTTTGTTACGCTCTTTGGTGTAACAATCTATGGAGCTATTACCGCACACTATATTTTAGCTGCCCTTACTCTTTTTGTAATGGTTATTGCTCTGTTTGTTCCATCTGCGAATCAAGACAAAAAAAATAAACTTCTCAATGATATTCAAAGAGTTTTAAATGCAAGCGCTAAAGGAAGACTCGAAGATCGTATTACACATATACCAAATGACAACTCTGCCAATGCCAAACTGGCGTGGGCGGTCAATGATACACTTGATCAGCTTGAAGCTTTCATGCGTGATATTGCAACAACAATTGAGGCGGCATCAAACGGTAAAACCTATCGACATGCCTATCCTCAAGGATTACAGGGTATTTTTAGAACTACAATAGAAACAGTCAACAAAGCGACACAATCAATTGCTAACGGCTATGAGACAAAAATTCGAGGAGAGATGGCGCACAGCTTTACAAAACTTGGGGGCGGTGTTGCCCAAGGACTTGCAATTATTCAACAAGATCTTACAACATCTTCAGATGATGCAAATGAGATTGTCAATATCTCCGCGAAAACAGCGCAAGAGTCCAAAGAATCTCTCAATAATGTTTTAGAGATTGGAGAACGACTTAACTCTCTTGTTGAACTCATTGCATCTTCTCATGAGGGAATTGTTTCCCTTGAAGGTCGCAGCCATGAGATCTCAGAAGTTATTGGTCTCATTAAAGACATTGCAGATCAAACAAACCTTTTAGCACTCAATGCTGCTATTGAAGCAGCTCGTGCAGGTGAACATGGTCGTGGATTTGCAGTTGTTGCCGATGAGGTACGAAAACTTGCAGAACGTACACAAAAAGCAACCAACGAGATAGAAATCACCATCTCTACGCTCCAACAAGAGGCCAATGACATGAGAGGAAACTCTGATGAAATTACAGATATTGCTCAAGAGACCAGCTCTGTTATTAATGATTTTGAAGATACCTTTAAAGATTTAAATAGTTTAGCAACAAGTGCTTCAAGCTCTGCTGTTACCATTCAAAATCGTCTCTTTACAACACTTGTAAAAGTTGATCATATTCTCTTTAAATCAAATGCCTATTCAACAATTTTAAATGATGACAAAGAGAAAGTATTTCCAGACCATAACAATTGCCGTATGGGTCAATGGTATAACGCTCTCGGAAAAGAGCGCTTTGGTAAAACACGTGCTTTTAAAGAGATGGAAAAACCACATACAATCGTTCACGAAATGGTACTTAAAAATATGCAATATGTCCATGATGAAAGTGTTGTCAAATATGATCACCCTCAACGCATTACAGAAAATTTCTCTAAAATGGAAGATGCATCCGTTGAACTCTTCCGAGATCTCGATACAATGCTACAAGAGTATAAGGAAATTGCAAGTAAATCTTAGGTATTTACCTAACATTTACTTATAATAATTATAATTTCAGCATCTCAATTATGTTTTCCCCCTTTCATAATCGAGACATATACTCCTATAAATTTTTAAAACAGCCAAGTTTTTCCCCTTTTATTTCTCTTGGCTGTTTTTCTTCCATCTGCCAATTTTATGTTACACTTCACTTATGAAAATCATTTTAAGCACACTCAACTCCCGTTATACTCACTCTGCCATTGGTCTTCGTTACCTCTATGCAAATATGCAAGATCTTCAAAGCAATACAGAAATTTTAGAGTTTAGTATTAATGATGCCCTACAAAGTGTTGCAGAGAAAATTTTAGATACAAAACCTGATATTATTGGACTTGGCGTTTATATATGGAATGCTTCCGAGATTCATGAGTTAATTCATATTCTAAAAAAAGTAGCACCACAAATCAAAATAATTTTAGGAGGACCTGAAGTCACCTATATGCCCTTTCGGGTCAACTTTGACAAAGCAGACTTTATTATTCAGGGAGAAGGGGATCTCGCTTTCTATCAACTCTGTAAAAATATTATCAGCCAAACTGCTTCTGAACGTATTATTCGTATGAGCATACCTGATCTCAAAGCAATTCAACTCCCTTACAAATACTACAGCGATCATGATATTGCCAACCGTTACCTCTATGTAGAGATCTCAAGAGGATGTCCTTTTGAGTGTGAGTTTTGCCTCTCCTCTATGGATGAAAAAGTTCGAGCCTTTGAACTCGATACAGTTTTAGAAGAGTTTGAAAAACTTTGGCAAAGAGGCGCAAGAAACTTCAAATTTGTCGATCGTACTTTTAACCTCAATATGAGAACAGCCAATAGAATACTCGATTTCTTTTTAAAAAAAGAGCCGCCCTACTTTGCTCATTTTGAAGTAATTCCCGATCACTTTCCTGCTAGCCTGCGCGAAAAGATCAAAGCCTTTCCCGATGGGGCACTCCAACTTGAGATTGGAATACAGACACTCAATCTTGAAATAGCAAACAATATATCTCGCCAACTCAAATTAGATAAAATCAAAGAGAATATTCGTTTTTTAGAACAAGAGACAAATGCGCATATTCACCTTGATCTTATCGTTGGACTTCCGGGCGAGTCTCTTGAGAGTTTTGGTGCAAACCTTGACGAGTTGCTACGATTAAGTTCTTGTGAGATCCAAATTGGAATCCTTAAAAAACTCTCAGGAACACATATTACTCGGCATGATAGAGAACATGAAATGGTCTATAGTGATATTCCTCCCTATGACATTTTAAAGAATAAACAACTCTCTTTTAAAGAGATACAAATTATGAAACGTTTTGCGCGCTTTTGGGATCTCTTTTATAACTCAGGAAATTTCAGAAAAAGCATTCAGCTACTATGGCAAAATGAGAGCGCCTATGAAAACTTTTATGCTTTCTCTTTATGGATCTATCAACAAACAGACTCCACATGGAAAATTTCGCTTCCTCGACAAGGAGAGCTGCTCTTTAACTACCTAAAAGATCAAAAGAAAATAGCAGAAAAAGATATCGCCGATAGAATGCTTCAAGATATGATGAAATTAAAAGGACGGGCTCTACCTTCTTATTTAAAAGCCTATGCAAAAAAATTTCAGATAGATGCCAAAGCCGGTACGGCAGGTTTTAATAAAAGACAACAACACTAAAAAGTATTTTATAGATAAAATCAAATAAATTGTGTTAAAATGCATACAACTAAATTTATTTAAAGGAAAAACTATGTTTGGATGCAGCGCTAAAATTGAGAGACTCCAAAGCGAGTATGAAAATAAAATAAAATCTCTTCAAGAAGAGAATGATCGCTTATATGATGAACTAAGAGCACTCCAGAATCAACCGCAACAGCAGCAGATTCTTGAGCATGAAAATGAAGATTATCTCAAGCTGGTTCTGCATAGTTACGAAAATGGTTCACAATTTTTACAAAGAACCATTGAAGAGAATCTGCTTATGCTTGATGATATTAACCATCTCAATGCACGTACCAATGAGCGCATGCAAAATGTTCAAGAGCAGACTTCCAATATTGAGCACACCGTGCAAACCATTCAAGAGCATTCCAATACACTTGCCGATGATGCCAATACACTCAATGACAGCGTTATGTCTATTGCCGAAATTATCAATCTCATTAAAGATATCTCTGATCAGACAAATCTTTTAGCCCTCAATGCCGCTATTGAAGCTGCACGTGCAGGTGAACATGGTCGTGGATTTGCCGTTGTTGCCGATGAAGTCAGAAAACTCGCAGAACGTACACAAAAAGCCACACAAGAAGTAGAGATTAATATTAACGGCCTCAAACAAAATTCAAACTCTATGATGGAGATCAGTAATACATTTATGGATGAGACTTCAAAAGTCATGGATACACTCGATGAATTTTCCCAAAATATTACGATGGTTGTGCAAAATTCAAATAATATTAAAAATAAAACCGAAAACCTTACAAATGAGCTTCATGTCAGTAATGGCAAAATTGATCACATTACTTTAAAACTCACAGGATATAACGCACTTCTCAAAAATGAAGTGGTTTCAATTTCAGACGAGCATAATTGTCGCTTTGGAAAATGGTTTACATCTGTTACTCAAAATCTCCTCAAAGGAAACTCCCGTATTCCTACGATTAACAAATATCATGCAAGCGTGCATCAAAATATTAAAAAAGCGATGCAAGAACAGGCAAAAGGAGAACATAAAGCAGCTGTAAAAGCGATGCAGGAAGTAGAACATGCAAGTGAAGTTGGATTTGAAGAGGTACTCGCTGCAGTCAAAGAATCTTCTATTTAAAAGCCTCTTGAGTTTAAACCCTTCATAAGAGCATCATTGATCTCTCTTATATAGTCGGGGTTTCTCTTCTCAAGTTCCTTGTCAAAATAGACAATCAGCTCTTTATTAATATTTTTATGACGACAAATTCGTAACAGTATCTCCGCATAGGCATAAAACTCAGGATGCGTACGAATTCCCAACTTAGCAGGAATTTTTCCATAATACTTTAACAGAGCATCAAGTGCATCCGAGAGCTCTTGAGTCGTTGCATTTTTATCTCTTATAACAGCCATTAAATCTTTAAATTTTGGTTGTTCTTCTCGCTTTGAACTACCTTTTTTACTCTTTTTTTTAAGAGACTTTTTTTGCGTTTTACTCTTTTTTGAATAGAAAAATAAAAAGAGCAGAAAACCTAAAATAGCAACTAAACCTGCTATTAATTTTATAAGTAATGTAATTTCCATTATTTTTCCTCATTCCGCTGAAAGTCTCTCTTATGTACCTCAATATGTTGTATCATTATATCGAAGTTAAAATATAAAAGGAATGAGCCGTTTTGTCTTTTTCTTATACTCCGCATACGCCTTAGAGTGACACTGCCAAAGCGACTCTTCATAAAAGAGCTTTACCAGCATAACAGTTACCAAAACAACATAGAGTACAATTTCATAGAGTGAAAAACATATAAGCATCACTCCAAACATCATAATTAAAACAGAGAGATACATAGGATGGCGAATATAACCATAGATCCCCTCTGTTATCAACTCACAATTCTCTTTAATGTCAGGACGAATATTAAAATTTCCTCTCTCATGTGTTTTAATTGCTACAAGACCAAGAATCACACCAAGCAAAGTAATTCCAAGACCACTCCAAAGATAGGAAGTCGGCCTACTCAATGCAAGTAACATTAAAAATATAAGAAAGAATTGTAAAAAAACTAAAATTTTACTCTTCATTTATGCTGTTTCTCTCTTTTTTAAAGAAGATAATACCACAAAAAGCAAAGATGTAAAAACAGTCACAAAAATAATAGCATACCCCGTTGGTAAATCAAGCATATAGGAGACAAAAAGTGCAACAACAACTCCAAATGAACCAAAAAATGTTGCAAATACAAAAGGATTCACTCGTTTTTGCAAAAGTCCTGCATATGATGGTGCAATTAAGAGAGCAAAAACAACCAATACACCAGCAGACTGTACCGATGAAGTAACTGTTATAGCAAGCATAGTAAAAAAGAGAATCTCTTTTTGTATCCCTTTTAAACGAGGATAAATAACAAACATAACAAAACTAACAACTCCATAGAGTAACAAACTTTCATAGAGTTGCTTCTCTGATGTAAAAAGGATATCTGCCGCACTTAATTTTGAAAAGAGTTCTGTTCCTTCTGAACTTTGCGCCAAAATAAGCATAATGGAAGAGATCCCAAGTGCATATAAAAGACCTATAAATGCTTCGACCTTCTCTACTCTTTTGGTTGCCCATGTAATCAACAATGCCGCAGCAAATGCAAAACTAAAGGTCATAACCGTTTGATAAGATCCATCAAAAAAAGCAACACTCAATGCCATTCCAACAGCAGCGATCTGACCAATAGCAAGATCGGTAAAGATAACACCCCTGCGAATGATCTCCAAACCAAAAACAGAGTGAATAAAAACAAGAGCAATAGCCAGCACAAAGGCCGGCCATAAAAGTTCAACTATTGACATATTCGTTGTGCTATTGTATTGTAAAATGATTGAAGTGTTTTACTGCCGTCTGCACCGAGATCATGAGGAATAACAGCAACTCTCGCACCTGTTTTTTCAGCTATGAATTTTGCGGTTTTACGTTCATGGTACACATCTTGTAAAATCGTTTTTATACCATTTTCTCTCATCATACCAATAAGTTCTATCGTATGTTTTGAACTTGGTGCAATACCCGGAAGCGGCTCAATTGTTCCATAACTTTTAATGCCGTAGCGTTTTAAAAAGTAGTTAAAAAGTTCATGATACTGCACCACTTTTTTTGTTCTACACATCTGCATTTTTGCATCATATTGTTTCAAATAGGCTTGCCACTCTTTTACAAATGTATCATAATTTTTTTGATATTGTGCTTCGTGAGATGGATCAATATCTATGAGTTTTTGTGCAATGGCTTTTGCCATGATCAAAATGACATGCGGATCGGTTGAGTAGTGAGGATTACCCTGCGCATGTACATCTCCAAAAGCTCGAGAAACAGAGGTAGGAACATCGATCATAGCCACATAATGAGACATATCTAAAAATCCTTTGGCTCCATTTCTGATCTTTGCATTGTTAGCATTTCTCAGTAGTGGCGGCAACCAACCAAGTTCCAAACCACCTCCGTTAATAATGAGGAGATCTGCACGGCGTAATTTAGCGAGCAAGGAAGGTTTTGGCACAATAAAGTGCGGATCATACTTTGCAGATCCCAAGACAGTCACTTTGACATTATCTCCGCCTATTTGCTTCGCTACTGCACCCATTGTTGCATACGTTGCATCTACATTGATTTTTGCAAATGCCAATGATGTTAGTAAAACTGTTAGTAGTAAAAATTTTTTCATTCTCTGTTCCTAATAATTATGTGCGCCATGAGCGCCTGCTGCGATATTTAAACTTAACATCACTTCATTTATGTTTTTACGCTCCCCTGCGATCACCTTTGTTCTGTCATATGTGTATGAGAGACGAAGACGTGACATAGGGAAAGGTTTATACTCCAACATTGCCGTATATCGGTCAAGTGTACCTGTTTTTATCCCCTTATAAGCAGAGAGATCTGTCTCATTTTTTGTAATGGCATCATAACGAAAACCACCCGAGTAGTTATTGTTATATTGGTAAACAAGTTCACTGTAAAGCCCTGCCTGTTTGTCCGTTTGCGTGCCTAAATCTTTGTTTCGTTGTAAAAATTCACTCTGCCAGATCAAAGAGGAGTAGCTTCCAAGCTGATCACGCATTGTTAAATCAACCCCATAAACATCAGTGTTATTGGCTGTTGTATTTTTCCCGTGCGCCAAACTCACACCACCCAAAATAGAGAGATTATCTCCAATATCAACACTTGATTTAATATAGCCGACATAGAGATTATTTTTCTCTGTATCACCAAAACTGCGTTCATTATTTCCCTGCAATGCTTCAACACCCATCATCACATAGGTATCACTCGGTGCTATCCATTGCAGTTGAATCCCTGGATCACTGATACCATCAGGGCCAAAGAGTGCTTTATAGATAATAGGCTGTGAATCAAAGTGCCAACTATGTTGATGTTTAGCATTAATTCTTCCAAAAGAGCTTTTAAATTTACCCGCTCGAACACGCAAAGAATACGGAAGTGACGTCGTCTGGACATAAGCTTCCCCTATTTCAAACGCATTGGGGTGCAGATGAAACATTGCAAATGCTTCAAAATAGGGATCTACATTTGCATGCATTGCAACTTCGGCATAGTTGAGATTAAAGCCGCGCTCTTTGTTAAACGGCAACTCTGCATCACCGGTATTAATAAAACCCGGTATTGCAAACTTTTCATAATCACTGTTTTTGACATCCCGTCCAACTGCCGACATATTTAAAATAAGCGCAATATCAGGGAGATAAGCATTTTGCGAAAAGCTCGCACTTGTATTGACAGATGCTCTGTTTTGTGCTGCACTCAGTGCATCAAGTTTTGCTTCTAGTTTTTGTGTTGTCTCTTTTTGTTGCTGCAGTTCTGCTTTGATAGCATCAATTTGTGCATCAGCCATAAGAGATGCACAGGCAACAAGAGACAGACAGAATATTTTTTTCATTCTTTTTTCTCCAAATAGGTATAAATATAGTTTTTTTATTGTAGTTTAGGAGAAAAAAGGAGGGGCTCTTTGATGAAGTGTGCGAATGAGTGCTTTTGAGTGCAGATCATGCAATGGGGTAATAATAGATTCGCTAACAAGGGTAATATCACTGAGATAGATAACAGCCACAGGCGTATCTGCATTGGCAATTCTTGCCTGCAAAGTACAGATCTGACAACTATTATGCTGCTTGAGATCATCATGATGATGAAAAACACCCAACAGTGTTGCAAGCAGAAAAATAATACTGAGATATTTGTTAAGGAATCTACGGATCATAAGGTGATTTTAGCATAATAATAATAATAAAGTGTAAAAAAGTGGTGGACAGCTAGGGATTCGAACCCTAGGTAGGTTACCCTACACCCGCGTTCCAGGCGAGCGCCTTCGACCACTCGGCCAGCTGTCCTTTGTTTGTGGAGTGACATTTTAGCCAAGGTTTTATTTAACCGTGCTAAAAGTTTGCTCTTTTGTATCAAAAACTACATATCCTGAGTAGGGTACATCAATACTAAAGGCATCTTGAAGTGAAAGGTTTTGAATGATTGCTATTAAAACACGTATCACACCTGCATGTGTTACGACTAAAATATTTTTGGCATTCAGAGTGCAAAGGTACTCTAAGAAGAAACTTCTTACTCTTTGTATATAAGTTTCATAATCTTCACCGTCAAGAGCTGCTATCCACTGCTCAAAGCTCTCATAAGCTATTTCACCCTCGGCAATGATCGCATCAAAACGCATTCCCTCATGTTTTCCCCAAGATTTTTCACGTAGTTTTTCTGTATAGATCGCCTCTTTTACCTGTTTAAATGGTGCTAGCGTCTCTCTTGCACGCAGCAGATCCGAACAAAACACATACTCAAAAGATGCAGACTCAAACTCTTTTGCAAGGGCTTTTGCCTGCTCTTTTCCTTTTTGAGAAAGCCCTATATCTATATGTCCGTTATAGCAGTGATGATAGGCTTCATCAACATCACCGTGACGAATGAGGGTTATCTTCATACCAATCCAACAATAATAAGATTAAGTAAAAAGAGCTCAATCACCTCAATAGTAAAACCGTAGATATCTCCTGTAAAACCACCATAACGCTTTATAAAAAATGACTTTATAAGCAAAAGCAGAAACAGCGCACCAAAGAGTAAAAACCAGCCACTATAGATATAGACAAAAACCAAACTATATAAGAGTGCACTAATAACTTGTGTAGCATTCAACTCCTCTTTTGCCAGACTGCTCATTCCACCTGATACATAAGGATAGAAGTAGATACTCCAAACAATCATAAGGCGTGGCAAGAGAAGCACAAGCGGTAACAGTGCATAGTGTTCTAAAGCCATAAGAGAGGAGGCTTTTAAGAGTAGAAATGTTCCTCCAAAAAGCATTCCCATCCCTCCATTATGCGGATCTTTCATCACCTCAAGCGATCGCTCTTTTGAAACAAAAAGACCATCTACCGTATCAGCAAAACCATCCAGATGTAAAGCACCTGTTAATACTACCCACAAAGCAAAAAGAATCATACCAAGGTGAAAGTGTGGAACATAAGGCTCTAAAAGCAGTGATATCCCATAGAGGATAGAACCTAGAAGCAGACCAACCAAAGGATAAAACATAACAGCATAGCCGTTAATTCCTTTATAAAAATCATGCACACGAAAAAAAGGGAGTGTTGTCAACATCGAGAGTGCAAGAGCAAAGCCTTTAAATATTTTACTCATTTTATTTTTGTTGCTATCCCCGCTACCACATGATAGACAGCATCACACTCACTTGCAACCAATTGCGCTATCTTACCATTTGCATCAACAAATTTTCGGGCTAACTTATTATCAGGAATAATGCCACAACTCACATCATTAATCACAAAAACAATATCACGTTTTTGCAGCATAATACGGTTAATCTCTGTAGCCATATCATCATAACTCTTCTCATGATAAAGCATATTGTTCACCCAAATACTCAAACACTCCACTAAAACAGCACCTTTTTCATGCTTTTTTATCTCTGCCGTAAGCTCTAATGCCTCTTCAACGGTTATAAAATTCTCTGCACGTTGCTCTTTGTGTCTATCAATTCGCTCTTGCATCTCATCATCAATAAACTCTGTTGTTGCAAGATAGAGTGGTTTTGCAGTTGATATTTTTTGCACATATCGCTCTGCATGCAGAGATTTTCCACTCTTGATGCCTCCTATGAAGAGCGTTTTCATTTTCTTTTTCTTTTGTGTTTATATTTCTCTTGCAATCGATGTTTTAAGCGGGCAATTTTATCCTGTTCATACTCTTCTAAAGATGTTGTACTGTTTTCAATCTCTTCTCCAATCTTAACACTTAACATTTCAGATTTTCGCATTGCTAAAATTTGGGAAGAGAAGATACTTCTATGTCCTGAAATCAAGAAACTGATAACAGCAGAGAGTGCAGCATAATGTGCAATATCTATCCCAAAAAGTTCCACTGCCATAATTGTTGAAGCAATAGGAGTATTTGTCGTTGCAGCAACAACACTTACAAATCCAAGTGCCGCAAAGAGAGGAATGTGATCAGGCGAAATAAGCGAACCAAAGAAGTTTCCGCTTGTTGCACCTATATAAAAGATAGGTGTAATAACCCCACCACTACCGCCTGCACCCAACGAGAGTGAAGTAAAAACAGTCTTTAAGATAAAGGTGTACCAGTGAATATTTGCATAATCCGCAGGATGCTGACTGAGCGCCTGTTCAATAGTATCTAAACCAAGACCTATATACTCTTTTCCAACAAGCATAGTAAGCCCGACTATTAAAGAACCACCTACAAATGCTTTTACATAGGTATTGACCTTTAACTTCTGGATAAATGTATGTGTTTGGGAAATAGAGGTAATAACAATATCAGAGACAAAGCCAAAAAAGAGTCCCGCGACAACTACTTTTAAAATCAAAACAAGATCCAAAGATACATCTTGAAAAAAGTGCATATCATAATAGGTATATTGAATACCTAAGAGCTGTGCCGTTGTAAATGCAGCAAAACCGGCAATAAAAGAGGGAAGTAAAACATCATACATAATAATACCGATAATAAGGACCTCAACACCAAAAATTGCTCCGGCAATCGGTGTACCAAATACCGTTGCAAAACCGGCACTGATCCCACAGATAACCAATTTTTTTCTATCTTGCTTACGAAATTTTAAGAGATTTGAAAGCAGAGAAGCAACACCTGCCCCTATCTGCGCACCCGGTCCCTCTTTCCCTACAGAACCGCCGGCAAAAATAGTAAGAACAGTTGTTAAGGTTTTTACAGGAATTACAGAAACATCAATCTCCCCATCTGATTTATGAACAGCAGAAATAACCTTTTCGGTTCCATGTCCCTCAGCTGTTGGAGCAAATGTTTTTGTCAACCAAACACTTAAAATCAAAGCAAAAGGAAGCAAATAGTAAAATTGGAAAGGAACAAGGTCCCGTGTCGTCTCACTATATGCCAAAATTTTAAGAAAAAGAGTAACTGTCGCTCCAATGATCACACCAACCATTGAAGAGAGAAATACCCACTTCGCAACACTAAAAAAGATGGCCGTCTGCTCTGTTATATGTCTTTTCATTTCTCTCTTTGTTCTTTTTATAAAATTATGACACAGATAGAGACAATTATCGCACTATTGCTTATAAAAATTTAAAATTTCTTCCAAAACGAGCTACTTAGTAGCACAAAAACAGTATAACATTCTAATCTTCCGATAATCATCGCCAAGGAGAAAAAAAGTTTGTCAAAATCACTAAAAAATCCAAAATTATCAGCAGGACCGACAAGAGAAAAACCCGGTCCAATATTTCCGACTAAAGCAAATGCTCCCGATATTGCACTCATGGCATCAAACCCACGAGCATAGATATAAACAGTCACAACAGCAACTGTTATCATAAAGAGCATAAAAAAACCAAATGTAGAAGAGAGTATGCGCTCTTTTTGTTTAACACCATCTACAAAGACTGAAATAATTGTATTTGGATGAATAATTCTCTTCAGCTCAGACGCAAGTGTTTTAAAGATAATTACATGTCTTATGATCTTAATACCACCTGCTGTAGAACCTGCATTTCCTCCCATAAGAATTCCTACAAAGACAATAGCAATAGCCAGATGTGACCATGTTCCGTAATCAATAGTAGCAAATCCGGTTGTTGTCATCACCGAAGCAATTGTAAAAAAAGCATGTTTGGAGGCATCTGCAAACGAATCGCCGCTAATATCCATATGAACAAATGTTAATGCAAGGCTGAGTGCTACAAAAACAAGCAGATACCAGCGAACCTCCTCTGTCTTATATCCGGAGAGATCTTTATGGTAGAGTTTCAGATGTGCCAGAAAGTTAATTCCTGCCAGCATCATAAAGATAGTCGTTGTCCAGATAATGCCATAGTTATTGCTATAGTATCCCATAGAGCTGTTTTTTGTAGAAAAACCACCTGTAGAAATGGTTGAAAAAGCATGATTGATCGCATCGAACCAACTCATACCAAAAAATTTTAAAAGTAGCATATCGACAAGTGTTAAAACAACATAAACAAGCCAAAGGCTCAAAGCCGTATCTTTAATCTTTGGTGTCAGCTTTTCAAGTTGTACACCGGTCGATTCAGCTTTAAACAGAGACAAACTCCCAGTAGGATTGATCATAGAAAGAAGTCCGACACCTAAAACAATAACACCCAAACCACCGAGCCAGTGCATCAAACTCCGATGAAAGAGAATCATATGTGGCAAAGACTCTATTTTTGTATAAACGGTGGCTCCTGTTGTTGTAAAACCACTGATAGCTTCAAAAAAAGCAGAAGCAGCAGAGACGTTTGTATAGAGAAATAGAGGAATTGCTCCGGCAACACCAAGCAGTATCCACAAAAGATTAACAACTAAAATACTCTCTTTGATCTTTAAATTTAACTCATGCTTACGTAAAAGTATCCAAATAATAAAATTAACAACAAAAAAAAGTCCATCATAGAGTAAAAACTGCTGAAAATGTTCTTTATAAACGATACCTACAAAGATATCAACAAGAAAGATTGTAGAGACTGTCATACCTATTAAAGATAATATTTTAAATATATTTTTATAATTCATAGATCCACTGTTTCGCTTTTGCACTTTCTCTTGTAGTAGTAAAAACGGCGATTAGGTCATCTTCTTGAAGCGTTATTTTCTCATCAAGCAACTCCATCACATCATCTCGAATATAAAAAACCCGTGTGTTTTTTAAAGAGAGAGGCTTAACTCTTTTTCCTGAGAGTTTTGAGTGATCAAATATTTTTCTCATAAATATAAGTGCTTTAGCCCCGCAATAACTTTTTTGAATAATAACACCTGTAGAACTAATCTCTTCCATAATTTCATTATAGGCACTGATCTTTGGTCCACGAACAACTACAATACCCAAAGCATGCATGAGATTATAATACTCCATCTCATTATTGATTGCTACAACTTTTTTAATGCCACTCTCTTTTGCTTCAAGACATTTTATAATATTGTACTCATCATTATTTGTTGCCGCAACAAACATATCGGCACTCTCTAACGACTCCTCTTCGAAAATATCATGTGAAGAGTATTTTGAATTTATAATGGAAGCCTTTCCTTTAAGTGCCTCATCGGCAATTTCACAAAGTTCAAGATCTTTTTCAACAAGTTTTACATCTCGCCCTCGCTGAATAAGCTCTTTTGAGATCTCAATCCCAAGCTCTTCTCCACCAAAAACAACACAACGTTGAATATCACTCGTTGCATCAATTTCTATGGAAGTACACAGTTTTCGTATAGATTCCTCTTTTCCAAATAAATAGATCAAGTCATTTGGGAAAATTTCTACACGATCTTCTGCTGGTATAAAAAACTCTTTATCTCTCTCAATGCCGACTATTTTATAACTTGATGCTTCCAAAATCTGCGATTCACAACTACGTGAAACCATGACAGAGATTAACTTTCTTTGCGTATATTTAAAGAATTTAACATTATTTGCTTTTGGATAGGCTACGAGTGAAGCTATTGCTCTTGATGCCAATTGAACAGGAAATATAAGCCTATCTATTTCTAACTTATTCTTAATTTTACTCCCATCAAAAAACTGTTTTTGAAGGCGAACAAATTTACGCTTAATATTTAAAACCGTATCAGCCACCAAAATGGAAATAAGATTCACATTGTCCAAATTTGTAACAGCTATAAAGAGGTCTATCTCTTTGTCTGCAAAACTTTCATAAGTTTTTGCATCTTCTACATCACCACCCAACGGCATAATATCAAGACTCTCTTGAATGCGATGCAACGCTTCTGCATTTTTATCAATAATAGTTACATTATGACCAATACTCAAGGTTTTAGCTAAATTAAATCCAACTTTGCCGGCTCCGGCAATAATTATATTCATATATCTCTACTTTATTAGATCTGTGTATTCATACCGACTTATATCAAGATAGTATTTACTACCGATCGTAATAATACGCTCATCTTTCTTAGCTTTTTCTTTAAATTTTTTCTTAATTTTTTTCATTTTTTTCTCTGAATAGCCTAAAGATTTCAAATATTTTTTTAAAGAGATAACCTTGCTTTTACTCTCTTCTTTAAGCTCAACTTCTGCATCAAGAGCATCAATGGCCTCTACCTCTTCCTCTTCAAGTGGTGCACCAAGCATAAATTTTGTTGAGAGTGTCTGGAGTATATTTTTTAGCTGTTCATCTTTCTCTTTGTAGATCTCCTCTATTTTCTCTCTTTCAGAGATCAGCATCTGCTCTTTTTGATCCCGCAGTGTTCTTGTCTCATTTTCCAAATGTTCAACACGCTCCTGCAATTTTGCATTCTGTGCTTCAAGCAATTTATAATAACGTTCATCATTACTTGCGCTTACTTTTGAGCTTACTCTTTTTTGTGTGGTTTTTTTTACTTTATCCTCATCTATAAGCACCATTTTCACACCATCTTCAACACGAGACTCTAAAGAACCCCGTCGAATACGGTTGTGAATTGCCTCACGAGAGACCCCAAAAAAAGCAGCTGCATCTGCTACACTCATCTTTTTCATCTCTCTGCCTTTTATCTCATATTTTCAAATACAATAGGTGCTTCCCACTCACCCTCACGAACCATCTTAATCACTTTTTGAAGATCATCAAGTTTTGCACCTTTGACACGAATATGATCTCCCTCAATCTGTGCATTGACTTTGAGTTTCATCTTTTTAATGTCGGCAACTATCTTTTTAGCCTCTTTGCTCTCAATATAATCAACCACTTTAAAAGTTGCTTTACGTGTCCCTCCGCTTGCATCTTCAACACGAAGTTCATCCAACACTTTTGAAGAGAGTCCCTGTTTTAACAACTTGGAAACAACAATATCTTTGAGTGCATCGAGTTTGTTGTCTGAAGATGCTACTAACACTAAAACATTCTCTTTTTCTTTATAGTTGATCTCATAAGGTGTACCTTTAAAATCATAACGGTTACTCACCTCCCGATCAACAAGATTTATCGCATTTTTAAAGAGTTGCATATCAATCTTTGCACTGATATCAAACGAGTGTTCTTTTGCCATAACTAACCTTTTTTTGTTTTAATTATAACACAGTTTGTTTGTGAGTAAAAATTACTCTTTTTTATTGCAATAATTTTAAGAGTAATTTTGTTACTATTTCTTCATAAATATTGGAGTAGTATATGTCTGAAGATATCGAAAAAAAACTAAATAAACGTGAACAGTACAAAGCTCGTTTAAAACCGTATGATTACTATGTCAATGAGTTTGAGACCATTGATTTTGAATCTTTGGGAGAAGGGGATCGCTACTACCTACAGGATTTTGGAATCTTTAATACCGACTTTTTGGAAGATGAATTTACGATTCGACTCAGAAACGGTAACGGCGGACACTTTAGCAGCAAAGATTTTCAATTTATTGCCGCTTTGCTTGAAGAGTATGATCTCACCCTTGTAATTACTGCCCGTGCAGGACTTCAGATCCATGATGTCTATGCAGATGACATTGCAGAGATCTGGCACAAACTCAACGATAACGGACTAACAACATGGCAAAGCTTTGGAGACAATATCAGAAATATTGTTACCGATGTTTATGACGGTGTGAGCCGATACGGCAAAATTGAAGCCTATCCGCTGGTCAAAGCGATGAATGACTTTATTGTCAAAAATCCAAAATATGTCGGTATGCTGCCGCGTCGTGTCAGTGTCGGGATCTCGGGAAACTCTGCAAATGTAAACTCCTTTTTTGCAAATGACCTCTATTTTGCTCTTGCTAGCAAAGAGGGTGAATATGGTTTTAATATCTATATGGGCGGAAAAAACACAGAGATCTCCAAAGATGCAAATATCTTTATCAGAGAAGATGAAGTACTCGATTTTTTCAAAGCTTTTGTTGCCACTTTTTACACACACGGTTCCCGTTTTTCACGCTCCAAAACACGCCTCTTTTATATGATTGAGGAGATAGGACTTGACAAACTCCTTGCATTGATAGAGACAGAGTATGGCAAAAAGTTTGAAACAGCCGGAGAACTACAACTTGAACATATTGATTTTCAAGAGTTTGAGGAGCTTCGTGACGGTAGTTATGCCTTTTGTTATCAGAGTGATTTTGGTCGTCTTCGTGCAGATGAGATGCGAAAAATCAGCGATTTTGCAGAACAAAACGGTGCACAAATTCGTATAGGCATTGATCAAAATATCTATATTTTGGGACTTGCAAACAAAGAGACTCCTTTTGACTCACCGGCTCTAAGCTCTACTATTGTTGCCTGTGCCGGAAATCTCTGCCCGTATGCTGTCTGGAGCATTAAAGATGAAGCGCATGCGTATCTTCCGCTTGAAGCCATCTACAAAAACCGCATAAAAGTAGGTTTTTCAGGCTGTGCAAAAGGGTGTGGTCGTCATCGTCATACCGATATAGGGCTCATTGGTCTTAAAACAAACAACTTTGGTGACACAGACGGAGGCGCACGTGTCTTTATCGGTGCCGAACATGACACAGGAAAGAGTGTCGGTCGTCAACTCTTCTCTATGGTTCCTTTTGTTCATCTCAAACAAACACTCTTACTTGTTATAGAACTGTTTGAGAGCAGCGGTTATCAAAACTTTCAGCTCTATGCACACCATATTTTAAACAAATATTCAGAAGATTTTTTAGCACTTTGGCACCTCTACAACCTCAAAAACAACAAAACACTTTCACTTGAAAAACAGGAGCGTATGCTCACACAAGAAGAGGAGATAGAACTCCTAAACAAAACATTTAGTGACTTTGAACTTGTAGAAGATGATATGAAAAAGACAGTAAGTTATCTTGTAAAAGAGTTATGGACAGTAGCAGGAAAAGATCCCCACTACAAACCACCTATTGAGAGAACTAACTTTCGTTAGTGTCTCTCTAGGGAATTCTGTTTTACTCCTGAGGAATACTCTGCTCAAGCTGTGAAGCAGCTTGCATCAACTGCTTCTGTTGTGCCTTTTGCGCTTCAGCTTGATGTGCTACTTTTGCAAGTTTTGGAATAGCAACAGCAGCTAAAATCCCCATAACAACAATACCTGCAAAGATAATAACAACAATAAGTCCAAGAGAACCCTTACTCTTTGACTCTCCGTTTTCCCCTCTCTCCTGTCCCGGAGCAAATAGCAGATATATAACGGCAATAGGTGTCAAAAAAACCCACAAAAACATTATAAGAGCAACACTGCTTGATGTATCTCTGGCTCTCTTTACAGTCGCTGCCAAAGGAATATAGATATTCAGTAAAAGAATAATAAGAAATATTATTCCCATTACTGTCTCATTAGCACCGTGAAGCAACGAGGCAACCATACCTGCAAAAACAATAACTACAAGTGGAAGCACTATCCCATAAAGTAAATACTCTTTTCTATTAAATGTGCCCTTAAATGAAAATAGCTTCTCAAACATGCAACTCCTTCTCTTTTTTAAATTAATTTTGAAAAACAAGGAAGTATAATTAAATAAACTATTCTTGTCATTAACATATGTTAATACAAATTCATCGGAGAAACAGCAAAAATGCTTCCATTTAGAGACTTTATTAACAACAACATCGGTGTCAGCGATGCCGAATGGCAGATGCTTGAACAAACATTAATCGTAAAACAATATAAAAAAGGAGAGATAATCAGCTTTAAAAATGACATTTGGACAAGTGTCATGTATATAAACTCCGGCATTGTCCGATCCTATATTATGAATGAACAGGGCAAAGACTTTACACGACAGTTCTATTTTAATACTTCAGACTCCCGAACTGCGAACCTTTTTGTTATTGATCTGAGCAGTTTTACAACACAGCTTCCCTCGAACCGTACATTTGAAGTTTTAAGTGATTGTGAAGTGATTGTTTTTTCAAGAGAGAGACTCTATGGGCTCTACGAAAAGTATAAAAAGTGGGAGTTTATCGGCAGAAGGATGGCGGAGCTTGCCTATATAGATATGGATCTTTTCTACTTTAATCTTCTGACAAAAACACCAAAAGAGCGATATATCTACCTAAAAAGAACAATGGCGTCACTGATCAATGAGGTTCCCCAGTATCATATCGCATCTTACCTCGGTATTACACCCATCTCCCTCTCACGCATTAAAAATGCAAAAGAGGATTAGAAACTCGGACTCCCGTCAAAACCAAATCCCCCGCCAAAACTGCCAAAGTTTGGATCCATATAGCCAAACTGTGAAGATTTGGCTCTGAGTTTTTCAATGTCGGCTTTACTTGAGATCCCTTGAGGACAGACCACTGTACACTCATTACATAAAGTACAATCCCAAACACCATTGAGCTGTATCGTATCTATCTTGCCTTTTGGATCTGCTTCACGCTTATCACTAACAACTTTCCAAACACGTGTTAGGGCAAACGGTCCTAAAAAATCCTCATTTACAGCATAGACCGGACAGGCAGAGTAACACGATCCACATAAGATACAGTCACTCTGCAGAGCATTGATATGCTCATCTTCATGGTTGAGTTTTGCCTCAGCATTATAACTCTCTAACCACGCCTTTGCTGCTCTGTTTTTCTCATAAGCACTATCCATATTGACAACCAGATCACGAATGAGAGGAACATTTTTCAAAGGCTCGACAAGGTCACCCTCTTGCACCTTGTAAGAACAGGCCAAAACCTCTTTACCATTAACACGAACCGCACACGATCCACACACACTGCTACGACATCCGCTACTGTAGCTTAGAGAGTTATCCACTTCATGTTTGATCTTCTCTAAGAGTTTGAGCAGTGTCGGATCTTGCATATCTACATCATACTCTATAAAATCAAACTCTCTTTTTATACTGATCTTCATCTCTACTCCTCAACTCTTGTGTGTGCACCCACACTCTCTTTACGTGCAAGTGCCGCCTCAATAACAGCCTCACTCACATCAAGCATATTACGAAACTCCAAAAACTCTACTCTGTTTGTATTGTAACGCTCAGAGCTGTCTGTGTAACCCATCTGTGGCAATTTTTCGCGCAGATCTTCTATAAACTCCAAAGCTTCAATCAGCTCACTCTGTGATCGAACAATACCCACTTTATTATAGAGCAGATCACCCATACGATCACGGTAGCTGTAAAAATCAAGCTCCCCGGAAAAACTCTGATCCAAAAAGTTCTCTTTTGCCAAGCCACTCAAATGTGACTCCATCTCTTTGGCTCGCAGTGCCGCGTATCTGCCTGCCTCTTTTCCAAAAACAACAATCTCCAAAAGAGAGTTGCCACCAAGTCTGTTTGCCCCGTGAACTCTATGGTTGGAACACTCACCACAGGCAAAAAGCCCCTCTAGGCTTGTCTGACTGCGATTATCTACCTCTATACCACCCATCGTATAGTGTGCAACGGGTTTTATGGGAATGAGATCATATACCGGATCTACATTTTCATAGAGTTTGGCAAGTTTTCGCTCTTGTGGCAGTCCCTCATTGATAAACTCCTCTCCAAGATGACGAATATCAAGAAAAATTTCTTCACCCTTTTTCATCTCGGCATCAATGGCACGGCTTACCTCATCACGTGGTGCTAACTCATTGGTAAAACGCTCCCCTTTGGAGTTTACAATGTAACCACCCTCGCCACGTGCCGATTCGCTGATAAGAATGGAAGAGTTTTTAAGTCCTGTCGGATGAAACTGCACAAACTCCATATCTAAAAGCTTCGCCCCTGCTCTTTTGGCAACCGCAATACCATCTCCTGTTGCCTTTGTAGAGTTTGTAGAGTTTTTTCCATAGATGCGTGAATATCCACCCGATGCCAAGATCACCGATTTTGCAAAGTAGCTCTCTTTTTGTCCACTGCGAATATCAAGCATCAAAGCCCCGCAAACCACTCCTTCACTATCTTGCAACAGTTCCAAAAGCAGCTTCTCGTTTTTCATTACAACACCCTGTTTGAGGGCTTCATCATAAAGGGTATGCAAGATCTTCAAACCGGTATAATCCTGCGCATAGCAAGCTCTTGGAGCAGAAGCACCACCAAGTCTTCGTTGTGCTATCTTTGCATCATCAGTGCGTGAAAAACAGACACCGATGCTATCAAGCCACGCTACCGTAGGAAGTGCTTCTTCACACATATAACGAACAGACTCCTCATCTGCCAAACCGTGTGCAGATTTGAGTGTATTTTCAATATGCGCCTCAACACTGTCATCTTCTACATTCCCAAGAGCAGCATTGATCCCACCCTGAGCCATACAGGTCTGACTTCTCGTTGGGTACTCCTTTGTTACAACAAGAACATCCACACCCTCTTCTTTTGCAGCGATCGCAGCACTCAGTCCTGCACCTCCTGCACCGATTATTAGTACATCTGTTTTCATATATCACGCTCCACACAGTTTATTCTTTTATATTTTTATGAGAGAATTTTTGGAGGCTCAGACCAAAGGGAGGATTTGTCCTCTAAAAATTTTCTCATAAAAATATTCCCAACAAATAATAGCGACCAACTCTTAAAAGCGCTGCAATTACAACAAACCAAGCAAAATTCAGTCTCACAAGCCCCGCAACAATAGTCAAAGGATCACCAATAATGGGAAGCCACGAGAGCAAAAGTGCAGCATAACCATACCTGTGCCCCCATAAAAAAGCCCGCTTTCCTATTTTTGAGTGAAAAAGCTTTCTCTTGGTCTTCTCGTAAAGAAAATATCCCAAATAGTAGTTAAAAATAATAGCCAAGATATTTCCACTTGAAGCTGCAAAAATAGCATGAGAAAATGGCATTCCACTCTTAAGTGCCGCAACAAAAGCAACTTCTGAAGAGAAAGGAAGCAGTGTCGCTGCCAAAAATGCAGAGATAAAGAGTGCTACCTCTGCCATAAAACGCTAAAAACTCTCTTGAATATTTTTACACACAGAGGCGATAAGCTTCTCTCTTGCTTCTACACTTGTCCATGCAATATGCGGAGTCAAATAGAGTCGCTGCGGATTTTTCACAGCTAAAAGCGGACTCTGCTCAGGCAGCGGCTCTTTTTCAAAAACATCCAAACCAAAGTAGATCTCACGCTCATCAACAATAGCCGCTACCGCTTCTTCATCGATAATACCGCCACGACCGAGATTAAGCACAACAGCACGCTCTTTGAGGTGTTGAAGTTTATCGTAATTGAGCAGATTTTTTGTTCTCTCATTCAGCGGTGCGTGAATAGAGATGATATCACTGCTCTCCAAGAGGCGATGCAAGACCACCTGCTCAAACTCATCAGAGCTATTACGTCCACTTGTTGAGTAGTAGATCACATCTGCCCCAAAAGCCCTTGCCACACGAGCCACTTCCCGACCAATTGCACCAAGGCCTATGATCCCCCATGTTTTACCCTTGATCTCATAAAAAGGGTGAGTGACATCAGTAAAGATGCCACTGCGAGAGTACTCACCTGATTTGACAACCTCATCATAATAACGTGAGTGTCCCATCAGATAAAAAAGCATTGAAAAGGTGTGCTGTACTACCGAGTCTGTTGAGTAGCCCGCTACATTTTTCACGGCAATTCCAAGCTCCTTGGCAGCTTCGAGATCGACATTGTTCATCCCCGTTGCTGCTACACAGATAAGCTTGAGTGTCGGTGTCTTTTGCATATGCTCTTTTGTAACAACAACCTTGTTTGTAACAACAACATCCATATCTTTGATACGCGCTTCTGTTAAAGATGCCTCTGTTGCTTCAAACTGATACACTTCACCAAAAGCTTCAAAACAGCTCAGATCCGTATCGCCAAATGTAATGGCATCAAGAAGAACTATCTTCACGCTAAGCGTCTTTTACTTTTGTAATGAGCTCACGTGCTTTCTCTAAGGCTGCTTCAACCTTGTCAAAAACAAGTGCTACTGCCAAACGACGCCCTTTATGCGCTTCGGGTTTTCCAAAAACACGAACATAAGAGTTCTCACTAAAGAGTTCATCATCTACAGCAACAACCGGTGCATAGCTATGTACCTCTGATTTAAAAGCGGCAGAAGCCCCATCACCATAAAAAGTAAAGCCTAAAGGAAGTCCTAAAACTGCGCGCAGATGCAGCGCAAATTCACTCTGGCTTTGCGTTATGAGTGTAACCATTCCCGTATCGTGAGGACGAGGGCTTACCTCTGAGAAGTAAACCTCATCCCCTTTTATAAAGAGTTCAACACCAAAAAGCCCCTGACCGCCAAGACCGTCCGTGATCGCTTTTGCCATTGCTTGTGAACGCTCTTTTGCAAGATCACTCATCTGCATAGGCTGCCATGAAAAGACATAATCCCCATCACGCTGCTCATGTCCGATAGGCTCACAAAAAACAGTCTCTTTACCGTTTCGTGCTGTAAGCATTGTGATCTCATAGTCAAAATCTACAAAAGCCTCAACAATAAGCTCACTCGCATCTCCACGAGCCTCTTTTGCCATCTCCCAAGAAGCATCAATGTCATCTTCACTTTTTGCAATGGACTGCCCATGCCCTGAAGAGCTCATCACCGGCTTGATAACACACGGAAAACCAAGCTCACGAGCCGCCTCAAGCAGACCCTCTTTTGTTGTTACAAACTTATATGGTCCGGTTTTAAGTTCAAGTACCTCTGCCGCAAAAGTACGAATATTTTTTCTATTCATTGTCTTGCTTACCGCATTGGCATTTGGAATAACATTGTAACCCTTGTCTTCTGCTTCAAAGAGTGCATCAATGCTGATAGCTTCGATCTCAGGTAAAATATAGTCCGGTTTTTCACGGTAGATCACCTCTAAAAGAGCATCTTTGTTTTGCATATCGACAACGTGAGAGCGGTGTGCTACCTGATGTGCCGGTGCATTTGCATACTTGTCAACGGCAATAGTCTCAAGACCAAGACGCTGTGCTTCAATGATCACTTCTTTACCAAGTTCGCCTGAACCGAGTAACATAATTTTTTTGGAGTTTGATTTAAGAGGGGCTGAAAATCTCATGGATATAATTCCTTACTTTGTATTGTAGGAATTATATCAAAAGAGAGTTAAATTTACTGTTTAAGACCTATGAGTGTCTGTAAAAGTTGATCCGATGTTGTAATAGTTTTCCCATTTGCCTGAAAACCACGTTGAATAATAATCAGTTGAGTCAATGCTCGAGAGAGATCAACATTAGAAGCTTCTAATGCGGAAGACTGAATAAATCCACGTCCTGCTGTTGCAGCTGTACCGATAATTGGATCTCCAGAGTTCGCTGTTTGATTATAGACATTACCCCCATCACTTGAGAGTCCTTCATTATTTGTAAATTTTGCCATCGCGATCTGCGCCAGACCAAAAGAACGTCCATTTGAGAATGATCCAACTAATGTACCACTTTGATCAATACGGATACCAACTAAATCCCCACCGGTATAACCATCTTGAGAAATTCCAGATGTTGCCGACTTACTGTCAAAACTTGTCATACCGTCAAATTTATTTGGTGTACCAAAGGAGAGTTTTACTGTTTGGTAAGGTTTTGAACCATTATTTGCAGTAAAAGAGATAGATCCAGGATTGTATTGAGAAATAGAACCATCATTGTTAAAAGTAATATTACCTCGCTTCTCATTTTTTGGAGCACTCGAATCAATCTCTCCCGGTTCAGGAACACTCAGTGTCATATCCCATTTACTTGCAGAGACTTTACGAAAAGATGAACGTAATGTATGTTTTGTACCCAAAGAGTCAAAAATATCAATCGAACTTGAGTGTGTCGCCGCATTAAGATCCTGAGAGAAAGCCACAGAACCTTTAGCTGCCGGTAAAACAGAAGCCAAAGCACTCATTGTTGTTGTAAATTTTGTATTTTCAGTAACATTATTTGCACTATCAACATGAGCACGCACTTTAATATTTAACTCTGTCCCACCGGTATCAGAGTTATCTATTTTAAACTTTCCTTTTTCTGTTACAGTCGTAACCGCTGTATTTGAAACTGCTTTTGCATCATCAGAAATAAGTTTTCTCAGATCTTTCATTGTAGAAAATTCACCATTTGAGGTATCAGCATTAGACTCTTTATAGGTATATGTTTTATAGTTTGTACCATCATAGGCAATCTCTACACCCTGATTCTCTTTAAGATTAAAAGCTTCCCCGTTGCTGTTAAACATAAAACCGACATTGTCAGGTGGAACAACATGATCATTATCATCTGTCACATTCCCATCTTTATCAATTTTATAAGATGGCGAAAAGCTTGAAACAGTAGGACCCGAGTTCAGATTTGCTTTTAAAACAACCTCTTGTGTCGCATGTGCCGGTGTTGTAAGTCCAGGTGGAATATTGATATCTTGAATCGGAGCTGTTGAATCTACTTTGCCTGTCTTCTCGTCACGCAACCAACCCTGCGCAATAAAGCCGTTATTATCTACAAAATTACCACCTGCATCAAACTTGAAATCTCCTGCACGAGTATATTTATAAGTATTACCGTTATCTGGAGAGATAATAAAAAATCCATCACCCTGAATGGCAACATCTGTATTTTTATCAGAATTTTGAATAGAGCCTTGAGAAAAGATACGTGTCATAGAAGAGACTGTTGAACCAAGACCCACTTGCACAGGATTTTTCCCACCAAGTTGCCCTTGCGGTGCTGTCGCAATTGCTCTTGTTTGCGCTAAAAGATCTGAAAAGTTTGCCCGTGAATATTTAAAACCAACTGTATTCACATTAGCGATATTGTTTGATTCTACATCCATTGCTATTTGGTGAGACTGAAGACCAGAAACACCTGAAAAAAGTGATTTTAGCATATGAAATCCTTTACTTCTGTTAAAAAAAACAGAGAATTATTAGAAGATAAAAAGCATAAATCGTTCCAAAGATCTATTTTGCATCCATACTTAAAGCTTTTTGTATCATCTGATCGGCTGTAGTAACTGATTTTGAGTTTGCATCATAGGCACGTTGTAAAATAATAAGCTCTGTAAGCCCCAAACTCATCTCTACATTTGAATTTTCAAGTCGAAAATTTGCTATATCCGTTCCTAAAATATTTTGCCCCTTTTTATCTTTAAAAAAGAGTGCCTCCCCACTATTATTACTCTGGGCAAAACGTGTCCCTGTCACACGTTCCAGACCTTGATCATTTTGAAAATGATAAACAGCAATTTTACCTACACTGCTTTGACGTCCATTGGTAAACGTAGCAATTACTTCTCCGTTTTTATTAATAGAGTAGCCTTGCAAATCGCCTCCAATTGTACCATCGGCTATACTTGAACCTGGTACAACAGGGACATCAATAGAAACAAGACCATTGTAACCGTCACCAAAATCAAGCTTCACCTCTGTACCGTTATTATCAATACTATTTAAAGTTGAGTTTACCAAAGCTCCACTCTCATCAAAAGAGAGCTGCCCTTTTTGCTCATCATAGAGTGTTTTACCATCAAGAGAACGCACAGTTGCATCAACATCCCATTGTGTTCCCGGCGGCGTTTGCGTTTTTGAACGTGTAAATGTCAATTTTAAATTATTACGCTCACTCTTACTGTCAATAACACTTGCTCCGATAGTAACAACCTCATTACCCTCTTTTCCTACACCCAAATTTGCCATAAACTTTACATTACTGGTCGGTTCAGGCGGATAGGTTAATGTTTTAGGAAAGCGAAGCTTTTTCTGATCGGCAACAGCACCAAGAGGAACTTCGGAAAGCGATTCTGTTAATACATTATCTTCACTGATATTACCGCCCATCGTTCCTAAAACATAGTAGCCATCATTGGTTACAAGATCATTCTCTGCATCAAAAGTGAAATCTCCTGCACGGGTATAAAGTGGTGCTCCGTTTGATTCTATACCAAACCAACCATCACCCATAATAGCCATATCTGTACTTCGATCTGTCAAAGAGAGCGATCCCTGTTCCATTGACATAGAAGTTGCTTGCAGTCGAACACCCTCACCTACACTGTTGCTCGGTAAAAGGTTGCTTGAAGCACTTGCTAGTGTATTTTCAAAAAGAGAAGCATATTCCGCATCATAGGCTCGAAAACCTGTCGTTGAGAGATTGGCAAGATTATCAGAAACAACATCAATACCGTTTGAATAGACTTTTAATCCCGATACACCTGTATAAAAAGCTTGTGTCATCATAAGAAGTACCTTAATATATCTCTTTAATTTTGTCTAAAGCAACATAGTTTGTTCCAAGTTTTAAAAGCGCTTTTCCTTGATCAAAACGAACCGATTCAATAGGGTATATACCAAGCTTAGTCTGTTGTTGTTTACCTGCGCTATCTTCATACGTTGCACTGATATGGTAAAGACCACTTTTAACGCTCTCGCCTGTCGTATCTTTACCATCCCAACTAAACTGGTAAACACCGGATGCATTTTCACCCAATTCCAAACGTTTAACTACTTCACCTGAATTATCTTTGATCACAACACTTCCATCCTTTACATCTGTTGGAAAATAGAGTTCAAAGGTTGATTTTTCATCTTTATCATGTACAATTGCATCACTTCCGAGATCAGCTCTCTTCCCTATAGCTGCAATAGTTGAAAACTGTTGAGAACTTGCTAGTGTCTTACTGAGATCTTCAAGAGATTTATTTGTATTATCGGCTGATTCTAACGTTGCTAATTGTGAAGTTTGCGCAAGAATTTTTTCTGTATCCATCGGTGCTGTAGGATCTTGATATTGTAGCTCTACAAGCAGCAGTTTCATAAAATCATCTTTTCCTAGAATACCCTTTGGATTTTCATGTGCATTTGTTTGTGATGCTAACGATGTAGTCGAACTTGTTGGAGTAATTGCCATAGTTTATCCTTTATGCATAGTATGGTACTATAATTTCCAAAGAGCTTATAATCTCTTCTTTTGCCTCTTCTTGTTCAAAGTAGTTATATTCACTTTGAGCATCTCTTTTATTATTATGTTGCTGCTGTTGCTGTGATGCAGCCTGCTCTCCTGCTTGAGAGTTATTACTAAAGTTTAAAGAAGCATTATTTATTCCAGAGTTTTGCAGCTGAACTTTCAACTCGTGGGCATTCATAGCAAGTGTATTGATAGCTGCATTATTAGAGGAGAGATTTACATGTAGATTTTTCCCACGTTGCACAACAGTAAGATCTATCTCGCCAAGTTGTTGTGGGTTCAGTTGAACTTTTACTCTGGTAAAGGGTGATTTGTAGTTATCTATAGCCTGCTTTACATCTTTAGAGAGATATTTCATCATCTGCTTTGCTTCATTGATCTTAACCTCAAGATCATCTGCTTTATGGGTGTGAACAGAAGATGTTTTTAGATCCTGTGCCTCACCCTCTTTATCCTCAAGCGCTTCACTGTTTCTATCACTCTTTAAGAGTGACTCCAATGAAACAAACAGCTCTTTTTTATGCTCTTTTGGGGCAATTACTTTCGCTGTTTCTACGGAAAAATCACTTGTTAAAAATGTTGTTTTCTCCTCTTGAAGAGCTTTTTTGCCTTTGAGCAGATCTTTGAGTGTTGCTTCTCTTCTTTGCTCTGTTTGCACCAAAGGTGAAGTTGCGATTTTTGTTGTTTTTGCATGAACCATCTCTTGTGTTGAGATAGTTGCTTGTAGTGGTTGTTTTTTTAACAAAAGAGGCGTTTTATTCTCTTCAATTGAGCTCTTTTGCCCTTTGGTTTGCTCATTAGCACGCTTTATTGTCGGGTTTTTTAACTCCTGTAGCTCTATTTTAGGAAGCTCTATCTCATATTTTTGAGCAACTTGCAGTAAACCTTTTAATGTTTTTGGAACATCTTTCAACTCATGCCGCTTAAAAGCATCACTGGAGTAGATCTGTTGTTTTAAATAACCTTTTGCATCTTTAATGGCCAATTTTAACTCAGAAAGAGAGAGCTTTTTTGTAGCTTTTTTATTGAGTGTCAAAAGCAGAGAGTCTTCGGAAGTAGCCTTTGTATCGACTGAGTCTGCCTGTAAAAAATTTGCAAGGAGTTCTTCTTCCTCTGAAGCTATCTGAGGAGAAAGAGTCTCGTTTAAAACCTCTTCTTCACTTCCTAAATTTTGTAAAAGATCTGCAAAAGAGATAATAGACGAAGAAGATGTTGTCTCTTTTTTTATAGCCACCATACCTTGTGGCACAACAGCTTTTTCATTCATAAGATCCAAAGCTACCATAGACTACTCCTTTGCAAACTTTTTAAAAAACAGATGTTTTCTGCAAAAATAAGTAGCACATAGTGTTCCATTTTCGTTATAATTGCATTATGTTACTCATAAGAATTGTACCTTTTTTTCTTTTTCCTCTGCTCCTGTCGGCACAAAACAACACGACAATAAATATTACCGATCAAAACAGCACTATGACAAAAAGAAGTAAAATTGAGTGTATTAAAATATGCAACAAAAAACGTTACAGGGAGAAAGAGATTGCAAAAGCCATCTCTTTTTATAAAACGTCAAAATATTATAACTTTGACCATGGAGAATTTTAGTAATTTCGGGTAAAACGATCCAGGCAGTGCAGATCTTTTTTGAAAAAAGTACTCACACTGTCTTGCATCCCTTCCATTAACTCTTTTGGCTTCTCTCCGTCAGCAGGATAAGAGAGTAAGAAAGCATTCAGATATCTTGCAAAAAAATCATCAAACATTTTTTTTACAATTTCAGCACCATATTTATCGGTATATGGAAGTACAAAGAAGTAGTCACCCTCATGATTCACAATAGAGTCCGATGCTCGCAGAGTTGACTCTAAAGAGCTCTTTACAATATCTTTATCAATCTCAGAAAAATCACAATAGAGTATGGTAAAACTCTCTGCACGATTTTCATCAAGTCTGTCAGAGATGCCGATATTTAAACGTAACAACTGCTCAAAATTGTCAAAAGAAAAATGAATACCTGCCATACAAACAACCTTTTTTAAATTCTATTTCCATCAGTATAACAAAAATATATCAAATTTCACCTGCATTTATACACTCTCCTTGAGAACTCTCAAGAAGCTGTAACTTTTAGGGCATAATACTTCGTATCATAATTGCATAGTGCAAAACAAAAAGATTCACAAAAAATATAAACATAGAGGATCCTCTTGATATAAGATTTTCCATCTTTGTTCGCTCTCTGTCATTTGTTTTAAAAGCAACAATAAAGTGCGCAACAGTAGCAATAACAAGAGAGAGTACAAGCCAGAGTTTCATTTTGAGTAACTCTACTACTTCATTTGTACCACCATTGACTAGCATATCCCAAAGTCCATCGGTTCGAATCATAATCACACCGCTTAGAAGTAAAATAACCAAAGAAACAAGTTCAAAATAACCAAAAATCGGTCCAACATGAGGATAAACTTCACGCTGTTTCTTTTTATCTCTAAGTGTAACACCCAAAATAAACATAAAAATCGATCCACCAATCCAGGCAATAGCTGCCAAGAGATGAAAATGTATTAAATAACCCATATTTTTCTCCTATTCATTAAATCCCACGAGCTCACCGCGTCTAAGTTTTTGAATTTTATCGCGATATTTTCGTATATAGTGTGCCTTCTCTTCAAAAGAGATTGTTCTTGCCAAATTGACTTTTTTTAACTCTCGCTCATAATACTTCATTAAAAAAGTAATTAACTCTGCATTGAGGGCGCTCTCATTTTCCAAAGAGAGAATTGTCTCATCTATTAAAATCTCCATAAGCTCTGGTGCATCTTTCTTTCCCTCAAGAGCCAAAGAGAACTCCCGTGTATGAAACTGTAGCAAAGAAGGGTCAATAACATCCAAGATCTGATCAATAAATTCAGGATGTTCAAGAACTGTCTTTATAAGCGAAAGTTCCCACATATCACGGTGTCTGTTTTGTTGCACCAAAGGTGCATTTTGCATATCTCTCTGGTTGGAGTTGAGTCGAATAAGTGAAGGAGAGACTCCTAAACCGCCAAGACGTGAAGCCAAATAGGTTCTATACTCCTCTTGTAAAATAGGAGAGAGTGTTTTTAGATATGCCACACCCTCTTGCATACAAGACTCTTTCTCCTTTGGATTATGCAGATCAAACAAAGAGAGGATCTCATCAAGAACAAACTCTATAAAAGGTTTTGCAGTATGAAACATCTTATTGAGCTCCTCAATACGCCCCTCTTTTACCATATCTGCCGGGTCCAAACCGCCTTCAAAAACAACAACACCCCCGTTAAATCCTGAAGCAGAGAGAAGTTTGGAAGCTTTAAGCGCTGCCGCACGTCCTGCCTTGTCACCATCATACGCCATTACAACTCGAGGAGAGCCTTTGCGAAGGAGTGGAAGGTGATCGTGAGTAAGTGCCGTTCCAAGCGTTGCTACGGCATTGTCAAAACCTGCCTGATGCAACATAATAACATCAAGATAGCCCTCTGTTATAATGATCTCCTGCTTTTTATAGAGTGCCTGTTTGGCAAGATTGTAAGCATATAAAAGGCGTGATTTGTTAAAAAGCGGTGTCTCGGGAGAGTTTACATACTTGGCTTGATGCCCTGTTATAGTACGACCACCAAAACCGACAACGGTACCGTTAGCAGAGTATATAGGAAAAGTAATACGCTCAATAAAGCGTGCATAGGTCTGATTACGCCCAGAATCATAGCCCACTACTCCGACATCAATAGCCTCTTTTATGGGAAACTGCTCACGTTTTATAAAATTCAGAGTCTCATTTGAAGCCGGTGCATAACCGATCCCAAACTTCTCTATACTGCTCTCATAGATCCCACGCTCTTGAAGATAACGCATAGCTGTTTGGTTATGTGTAAGCAGTGACTGATACCACTCATTGAGCTTTTCAATAACCTTGGTACGCGGTTTGTTTTGTTTGTTATCGGTATAGGTAAGTGTAAAGTTATAGGTTTGTGCTAATTTTTCAAGCGCTTCTGGATAGTTGAGTTTTTCATACTCCATCACAAACTTGACAGCATCACCACCGGCTCCACAGCCAAAACAGTGAAAGATCTGTTTTTGCGGACTGACAACAAAAGAGGGAGACTTCTCATCATGGAACGGGCACGGTGCTTTAAAGTTACCACCGGCTTTTTTCAACTCAATGTAGGAGCCGACAACATCAACAATATCAAGTCTGGCTTTGAGCGCTTCTATGGAGTCTTGAGAAATCATACTGAAATTATAGCGCTTCTGTTGTTAAACAAATAAGAATTACAAAAGTGCACTCAGGTCTAAAAAGAAACTGCTCCCTTTTCCGACTTCACTCTCAACACTTATTTTTATATGCAATTCATCACACAGTTTCTTAACAATATGAAGACCTATTCCTATCCCTCTATCTTGTTCTTTGTAAAAACGTTCAAAGATACGATTTGGATTTTCAATACCCTTGCCTGTATCTTTAATAATCAAATGCTTGTTTTGAAGAGAAATAAAAACTTTACCGCCCTCTTTATTATATTTTCCTGCATTGGAGAGTAAATTATCGACAACTCTACTCAAAGCATCTCTGTTTGTCTCTACTGTCCTCTTCTCAACATCTAAAAAGTAGTGAACATTTTTATAGTTATTCTCAATAAATTCCACACGCTCTTGTAAAAATTCTTTCAGGTCAAACTGCTCTTTTTGTGTGACATGCGATTGCAAATATGCCTTTAAATTTGCTTGTAGGTTTAAAATATTTTGAACGGCATTTTGCACTCTTTTGATCTTTTTGTTCTCTCCAAATTCAGTTACAAGCATTGAAGTATTGAGTCGTAGTGTGGAGAGAGGCGTATTAAAGTCATGTAAAATGTCTTTAATAAACTCCTCGGTCAAATGAAGTGCATCACGCATAGGTTTGAGTGCATAAATAGCAAAAACAAATGAGAGGAGAGCACTGATAAAGAGAAATAAAAAATACTCAACAAGCAGATCATGTTGTATCTTTGCAAGCATCTTGTCATAGCGTTGTTTTTGAAGATAGATACGCAGATAGTTCTGTTGCGATCCTGGAATTGTAAAGTAAGCACTCAAATCATCGCTATTTTTGTAGAGCTTATAAAGTTCATGCCCCTTTTTTGCAACAAAATCGATTTTATAATTTTTACAATGAAGACTAAAACTACAAATACGCATTTTCGAGAAGATCTGTTCATCAAGACTCTGTTGTTCTTTTTGAAAATTAAGATAAAAAAGAGCACTCAAGAGGAGTGCCTGCGAAATAAAAAAGAGCAAAAAGCTCTTTATGAGAGACTCTTTTTCAACTCTTTTCAAGAATGTATCCTACCCCGCGAACATTTTTAATTGGAAGCTTACTTATCTGCTTAAATTTATTAAGAGCAACCCGCAAGGCTGTATCAGAAGGGTGTAAAAGACAATCCATCAAAATAGACTTATCTAAAACATTGCCTATATTATTCATAAAGATATGACATAAACACTCCTGCACCTCACCAAGAGGAATAATCTTCTCATCAATATAGAGTTCTCTCTTCACAGGAGAGTATCGTACATTTTCATAAACAATATCTCTTTGCACACTCGAAAGTTTTGCCTGAATTCTAATGAGAAGTTCTTCGGGAAAAAAGGGCTTTTTAATATAATCATCTGCCCCAACCTCAAAACCTTTTGCTATTGTATTGAGATCAACCAAAGCACTAATAAAAATAGTCGGTGTAGTATCCTCAGCATTACGCAGACTCTCTAAAAGCTCTATACCCGAGATATCAGGAACATTAATATCAAAAACATAGAGATCATAACTATTTTCATAAGAGAGATCGATTGCTGCATTACCGGTATGCACCAAATCTACACTATACCCATGATCTTCTAAAAGTTCTTGAAGTGTCTCTGCTAATTCATAGTCATCTTCAAGAAGCAAAATCTTTTGCATCATATCACATCTCTAAAAATAGTAACCAAGTTTGATTGATACGGCATTATCACTTGCTGTATCACTCAACCCATAAGCATAAGAGAAGTTCATAAACCAATTTTTGTCAATACTATAATAAGCATAAACAGAGAGAGTTTTTGCATCATCTACATTTTTATAAATACTCTCTGTCTGATTATAAGCAACACTTGTATAAAGTTGATTTGTAATATAATATCCGATACCTGCACTATAGGCATTGGTATTTTTATATTCAATAGTACTCGAATCTAGCACAACATCATCATCATTTATTTGTGTATAACTATAACCTGCAAAGAGATTCCATTTTCCAAGAAGATAACTCATATTCAAAGAAGCCACATAATCAGTATTATTGTTATTAAGCGATGTTTTGTATGTAGGAAGCAAAGCACCTCCACCCAAACGGAGTGTTAATGCTTGCAGAGGATAAAAATTATAAGCAGCACCTATAAATGAGTCATTAAAACCATTATCATTATAACCACTACTGTCATCTGTTTTATAATATGATGTTGTAGCTTGAAGTGAAAAATCTTTATAGTAGTAGTCTAATTGCAATGAAGTTGAATAGGTATCTGCAGCAGGAGTATTGACAAAGTTTGAGCCGGTATAGTTCGCACCGACAATAATATCATAGTGTTGATTATTCTGTTTTACTTTTAAAACTTTCTTGCTACACCCATTACTATCTACAAGATCGGTAAATGGTGTATTAGGACATTTATCATGAGCATCATCAACACCATCCATATCACTATCCGAATAGGCAAAAAGCGCACTCGAAAGAGAAGTTACCAGCAACGCAGTTATAATTTTTTTCATCTATTTTTCCTTCAATTTTCTACCTGTTACACTATCGGCTAACAGGTAGATACGAACGTTTAAAAAACGACTTAGCGTTTCATATTCATATGAGACATATTATCCGCTGCACCACTATGTTGCATAGGTGTTTGATGCATCTCTCCATGCTCTGCCATATTGTGCATAAATTGACTGCCTGCTTGATGTTGATTCATATTTTGCATCTGATTCATATGCTCATTAACCTGCATTTGCATCTCTTGAACATGCTCTTGCATATGTTCATGTGTCGCTTGCATATGTGTCTCTGTTTCATTGTGAATATTTGCATGCATTTTTTCTTGCATTGCTGTTATTGCAGCTACTCTGTCACTTTGATTCATCTGCATCAATTGTTGTTTAAACTCATTCATCAATTTAACACGCTCAGCAGCAGGTGCAGCTTGGATTTTTGCAATTTGTGCATCTACATTTGCATTTGAGCTTGCAGCACTCTGTGTGTTTATTTGTGTTTGTGTTGCATCACTTTGTGGTGTTGTTGATGCAGCAGCATCATCTGCCATAACTACATTCATTGTTCCAATTAGTGCCAAAGAAAGCACGATATTTTTTAATTTCATTTTGTATCCTTTATGTTTTGATGGTGGTATTGTCCCATAAAAAGGTTAGCGAAGTGTTAGCGCTACACTCTACTTTTGCAAATTGTAACATAAAAGAGAAGCAAATCTATTTTTTGCTACAATGCAATAAAAATTTTAAAAGAAGTCGAGATACTATGTGCCTTTTAATAACAATTGCCATCTTGGCTGCAGGATATAACTTTTATACACACGGACTCTTCACACAAGCCTATATGAGCTTTGGCTTCGCTCTTATACCCTTTACGTTTTTCATCTATAGAATTATAAAAAATAGAAAATGTATTTTTGGCGATAAAAAAGATTGCAATAAAAAAAATTAAAAGCTATATCTGCCTATGAGTCTCAATGAATAGGTATTTGGTTCATTATCAACTCTCACATGCTCATACGTAGCTGTAAAATTAGCACCCTTCTCTCCTCCAAAGACCACCTGCAAACCATTAAGTATCATCTTGCTTTGAGATCTGTTTTCAAGCGTAAAAGAGTAGTTGGGATCCAGATCATAATAGGTATATCGATAAGCAGCTCGAATCTTGTGACTTCCAAACATTTTAAAGTTATAAGCGAGCTGACCTTTATATGAGGCTGCATTTCTAAGACTTCCTGCTTCAAAAAAATGGAATATCATACCGTTTGCAAAATAGGGGTATCCTCCAAAGGCACCTAAAGTTGCACCTGTACCTGCACCATCACCAAACTTGCTCATCCCCGTTGCAAAATCAATACCATTATCAAAACTACCATCAAATTTTGCACTGTAGAGTGAGTAGTTAATAGGAGTCGTGTCGTGATCTGCTAATTTCCCGACACCTGCAAAGTTAATAAACTGTAACCCAAAATCATACTGCATTGTTTTATAACTGTTACGATAATCATACTGCATAAAGAGTGTGTTATAGAGATCAACAGCATAATACTCCCATACTTTTAGAGCATGATGTTGTGCATCGTTATATTCAATGGCTCCAAAATAGATCCCTTTTGCTCCAGCCCGCTTTTTATCTTCCTGCCCCACAAAAGAGGCATCACTCATAGCATGAAACTCTGTACCATTTGCTCCACTGTCCCAGACACCAGCCATCTTTGCAAAATAACCACCATAAATATCAGTATCTTTAAAGAAACTGTTTTTGTAATATGCCAGTTCAAAACTATTTGCCAACATATACCAATCATCCGAATCGATCATAGGTGTCACTATCTCTTCTCGGCCAATCAATACTTTATGTTCTTTTGTTTCATATTTTACATACGCTTCTTGTAACAGTACAAAAGACTTTCTTTCATTTGGATCAAAAACAAAATTTCTTTTTTCATACTTCTCATCATTTATACCAAAATCAGTAGCTCCGGCAAGAGTAACCTTAAACATACAATGGTTATATATTGGAGAGAAGAGAGAGATCTTGGGTACAACATACAAACCATGAGAGTCTGTATGCCCCCGTGATATTGTTGGGTTGCTTGGAATAATATCACCATTTCCGTCAATATAACGAGGAGCATTTTGATAATTATATTTTACATAGCCGACACGAAGATCACTCCCAAATTTCCAACTATTACTGCTCTCTTTTGCTGTTGCAACAACACTCAACAACAACAGAGTACTTACAACAAGCCCTCTTTGCGTATTACTTGACATACGGATTCAAACCCAATTTTTTAACAATATAGGCAATCGCTTTTTGTGCTCGTACACTATTACCATATTTATCAAGAGGAGGAGAGACTACAGCAATACCGAATGAACCCGGAACAATAGCAATAATACCTCCGCCTACACCGCTTTTTGCAGGAAGACCGGTTTTATAAAGCCACTCTCCGGCATTATCATAAAGACCTGCTGTTGCCATTACAGCCATAATTTTTGGCGTATATTTTGCATTGATTACTTTTACTTTTGTTATAGGATTTACACCATGATTTGCTATTGTTGCACTCATAACTGCTAGATCATGTGAAGATACATTGACAGAACACTGTTTTGTATAAACGGTTGTTGCTTCAAGTGGCTCAGATCCCATACGACCATAAGCGTCAAGAAGTTTTGCTATTGCCTGATTTCTCTTGTTATCATAAACTTCAGATCGATAAACAGCTTTATTGACATGTAATTCTCGCCCTGCAAAGTTACTCATATTTGCCAAAATTTTCATCCATCTTTCAGTAGAATCTTTTGCTTTTACCCATGAAGTCGTTGCGATCGCTCCTGCATTTACAAAAGGATTTGAGGGGCTTCCTTTATGTTGTTCTATTGCAATAATAGAGTTAAAAGGGAGTCCTGTAGCGTTTACTCCTATTTTTTTTGCAATAAAATTATCTCCTTTCTCATCCATCACCAAAGCGAGTGTAAACACTTTTGAAATAGATTGAATAGAGACCTCTGCTTTTGTATCACCATACTCATAAACATTTCCATCTCTATCCACAACACTGATAGCAAAGAGTTTTGGATCAACTTCTGCCAACGCTTTAATATAGTTCGCATTTTTACCCTCTTTGAGATCCTTATATTTAACATAGGCCTCTTTGACAACCTGAGCAATCTCTTTTTTTGACAGTGATGCCGCCATCACTGTTGTCAATGATAAAGAGAGCAAAAGAATAACTAGCTTAAAACTTCTCATTTTCTTCCCCCGTAAACAATTTCCAACTATTATACATAAAAGTTTCTATAAAAAGAGTGCTATTGTAATTTAGTTTTATTTTAGCTATACTTCCACTTCAAATTTAAACAGAAAGTGGGTGATGTGATATGCCTGGTATTGTACTACGTCCAGATGATAATTTTGATGCAGCGTATAGACGTTTCAAGAAGCAAGTTGACCGTAACTTAATCGTTACTGAAGCTCGTGCTCGCCGTTTCCATGAAACTGAAACTGAAAAACGTAAAAAATTCAAAATTGCATCTCGTAAAAAAATGCTTAAACGTCTTTATATGATGAGACGTTACGAATCACGCCTGTAAGCAAAAAGCCTTCGGGCTTTTTGTTTCATCTTCAAACAAACATCAAAATTCAATTCCAAACCCCATTAATAACTGATAATCACTCTTTAGAGGAATAATTTTCTCTGCATTCTCCTGTGGTTTTGCAACATAATCCCAAACAGCTGTTATATCAAGGTCCAGCCAACTAAAGATCTCATTCTCAAAACTGATAATCATATGGTGTTTATAGAGCCCCGAGTCTCTACCTGAAAGTGTCAGTTTATAACTGTATGTCAAATCGGTAATTGCCGAAAGCTCCTGTTCAAACTTTGTACTCAACTCCAAAGCAGGCGAATAGTTAGACTCTTTTGTACCCTCTTCTACCGTTAAAAAACGCGTATAAATTACAGCAGGACCACCGGAAAAACTCCAAACTCTCTCTTTTGTATTAATAAAACGATAACCGATCCCCATACCAGCTGTAATTTGTGCATCGATATTTTTATATTTATCGGTATAATATTCACTAAAAAGCGGCGTCCAGAAAAAATTACGTGTTAAATATCGATCATATTTTTCATTCAAACGATGATCATTGGAAGTCTCAATACTCTCAACAACCGAGATTCTTCCCAAATAGTCAAAAGAGAGAGCAGAGATAGCTGTACGCCGTTTTATATTAGCCTGTGCAGCATAATCAAACTGTTTTGAATTTCCACCCCGCATATCCAACTGTAATGTAATTTTTCCTGTCCAAAAATTTTTTTCTAGCTTGGCAGCAGGAGCAAATGAAATAATTTTTGAACGTGAGAAAAGATGTTTTTTATCCCCTTGAATAATAGCAACATTTTGATCTTCAAGACGCAAAATACCTGTAATAGATTCTCTATTTTCTATATTAACGCTCAACATATGATAGCTTTTAATACTTTTTATATCATCAAAATCAAAAGTATATATCCCTATTTCATCGCTATCAAACTCCAGTTTATCATCATAAAGTCCTTTAATCTTACCTCGAAACCATTCACCTTTTTTTGTCTCTATCCAATCGCTTGTTGTTGGAGTAGGCGAAAGGTCTTCCCAACGTAACTGCTTTGGACTACTTTGAAGTTTATCAATCTTTTTTGCAAGCTGTCGAATTTCATCAGCGCTCATACCTGATTTATCTTCAATTTTAATCAGCTTGTCATCGGGAACTTTAAGAGTCTCCTGTGCGCCAAAGAGCGCACCACAAAAGAGAAAAAAGAGGGTAATAAAACTTTTGAGCAACTTAAATTTTACCGTAGAGTTCATTGTGAAAGTTGAGTGCATATCTATCACTCATACTTGCAATATAATCAGCAACGACACGATGTTTTGGACGCCTATCAAGCGCATTGTAATAAAATGGAGGAAGCATCTTCTGCTCCTCCATCAAACCTTTATAGAGACCTCGTACAGCCTGTTTTCCTGCATACATACGTCTGACAATATTTTTATGCTGATACATCTTGTTAAAGAGCAGTTTTTTTAACTTTTTGATCTTTGTCTCCAGTGCTTTGTCAAAACCTACCGGCATCGCCTCTTTTGCAGCTACTCTCTCTTTGGAGTAATCTAACAGAGAGTAAACAAGATGATTGATAAGGTGTGAAGAGAAGCGATAGCGAAACATCTCGTCATTCTCATCAGTAACACCTTCTGCTGCTACTTTTTCCAAGATCTCCTGTGCCAATTCACTCTCATGGAGATCTTCAAAACTGATAAGTCCGGAGTTGACACCATCATCTATATCATGACTCATATAGGCTATTTCATCAGCACGATCGACAACCATTGCCTCATACGAAGGGTGTTTTTCAAGATCAAACTGTTCGTCAATAATTTTAGGTAAAAAAGATTTTTTATAGGGGTAGGAGTGTTTTAAAATACCTTCAAGTGTTGCAAAGGTAAGGTTGAGTCCGTCAAACTCTTTGTAGCGTTTCTCCAGCTTTGTCACAACACGAAAACTCTGAAAATTATGCTCAAAGCCATTGACAAAGCCATCTGCTTTTAAACACTCATCAAGGGTATCTCCACCGACATGACCAAAAGGGGTATGTCCAAGATCATGAGCCAAAGCAATAGCTTCAGAGAGAGACTCTTCTAGTCCCAGCTGATTGGTAATAGAACGGGCGATCTGAGAGACCTCTATGGAGTGGGTAAGACGTGTACGAAAAAAATCGCCTTCGTGGTTTAAAAAAACCTGCGTCTTGTACTCAAGTTTTCTAAAACTTCCGGAGTGGATAATTCTATCCCTATCACGGGCATAAGGATTACGAAAATCCTTATCTATTTTATAAAATCGCTCGTAAGGCTGCATTATGCTTTTTTAATAAACTCTGTTTTGAGGTAAATTTTTGTACCGTTTACACGACCTTCAACATGATCATCCATATCGTTTGGAAGTGCTATTCTTGTTACGGTAGTTCCACGTTTTGCAGTAAAACCGGCACCTTTTACATCAAGATCTTTTAAGATGACAATAGAGTCTCCCGCATGGAGTTCAACACCGTTTGCATCACGAAAAACCACTTTGTTTGCTTCTGCATTGATCGCCTGCTCTGCAAGTTTCAACTCATCTTCTTCAAGGTACATCATATCCGTCATATCACTGCGACCGAGTTTGTTCCATAAAATATATGCCATTACTTTGACAGCTGGTACTTCTGACCACATAGCATCATTTAAACAGTTAAAGTGTGTCTCATCAAGTTCACCGCTCTCAATTTGAGCTTTACAGTTTGCACATACATAAATACTCTGTTCTTCACTTCCGTCACTTACCGGTAACTCCATTACACTTACATCTTCACTACTGCCGCACAGTTCACATACTTCACTTCTTGCCATTTATTGTCCTTTATTCATATTTATAAATTTTTTTGAATTATACTACTTTTCTCTACTAAATTCTATATCTTTTTTCGAGACTTTTTTCTCATCAACTACTTTATCAAAAGCTTTGTCTGCTGCTTTTTTGTCATAATCTCTACACTCTTGCGGTATTTGTGCATTTGGATCCTGTGCTATCTGATTACACATTGCAGCCGTAATTTTAATATGTGAACATCCGTTCATTACAATTACTGCTGCTATAACCCATAAAAGATTTTTCATTATTTTTCCTGTTTTTGCTTGATAATCAAATCAAGATATTTTTTTGGTGTTACCCGCATCATCTCCTGTGCCAGCCAGCGGATCTGAAAATATGCCGCACCGCTGTCACGCAAAGTAAAATAGTTCTTGAGACTTCTTAAATTAAACGTTACGACCATATCTACTTTGACATTATCGGTAATTATATGCTTAAAAGCATCCCCGACATTACGTTTTTTCTTTCCGTTTTGCAGTGCTTCATAGAGTTTTGGAGCATCCCCTGCAAACTCTTCTAAAAGAGGCAGAGAGCTTTTTGCAACAGCAATAGCATGAAAATCATCTACTCTTTTTCTTTGGAGTTCAAGTTTGTCATACATTGCACCTATCTCAAGACGATTATAGTCACTATCAGCAGTTACAAACATATCATATCCCGCAACCGTATCTATAAAGAACTCTCGATCGCCTCCATGGTGTGCCGCAACAAAAGCGTTAATAATGCCACTCATTGTATAGCGGGTAGATCGTACAGAGATGGCTTGAATACGATGTCTTGCATGCTCTTGAAGTACACCACGGGATGTTCCACGGATCAAGTAAGAGAGATTTGCATGTTCTAAAATAGAGTGGTGAAAATAGGTCCAGGCAAGATCTTCTAAAAGAGCAGAATCTTCTATCTCATTTAAAAGTGCACACATATCCTGTGTCGGCAGATCTTTTTCAAGATTTTGAATAACACTGTTTTCACTGTTTGAAAAGCTGTCATAACAGGTACGTGCTGCTGTTTCGGCAACTCCGATCCCCGTATCTTGCAGTAAAACAACCTGCGGTTTTGTATATGTTATACCGTACATAACTTCTTGCATCACTTCATCCATCCCTTAAATTCTTATGTATTTTACTATAATTACTATAAAAAGATATAAAGATCTCTTCTCTATCGCGATATACTAAAACCAAAACCTACTTTATCTATTTTGTGATTATAGTCAATAAGTGATTCCCCATAACCGTTAAATGTTTTCAAATAGAAAAAAAGATCTTTTGAACCAAAAAACGGATACGAATAAGAAAACTCTACAGCATTTTTTCCACTAAAATTACTTCGAAGAAGAAGCTTCATAAGATGTTGCTTATAGGGCACTATAAACGAAAGTTCACCATGTCCCATATAATCAATAAGCTTTGGATTGTAATCAACACTATCATGAAGACGATGCCAAATTTTTAATTTTGTGAAGAGTCTGTCTGTCTGAAAAAAGAGTGTTCCTGCAACATAGTTCCAAGAGCGTTCATCACGACCACCTCGCCCATTGGATTGGTGTGCAATATCCAAACGGACTGCTTTGAGATATTTATAGGCAAAAGGAAAAGTGGCAAAAAACTCCGGATTATAGTTACTTTCACGAAAATAAGCACTCTCTCCATAGGCCTGCCAAAATGATTTTTGTGTATAGGCAAAGGTGTAAATCCCATTGTAATGGAGTAAATTTGTAGCAAAATCATATCGAATACTTACCTGAAACTCTATCTCTGCCCGACGTATATCATGACTTCCTGCAGGGGTATATTCACCACCATATCTATAACTTATCGGTAAAAAATAGTTTGTCTTATAAGCTTTTATGTTGTAGTTGGATTGGGCATACTGCTTAATTGTCTCATAGGTTTGAGAGTCATTGATATCATTCAGTTTTGCGACAATCTTTTTTTGCTCTTTTTTTGCCTCACGAGAGGGATCTGCTTTTCGTTGCAAGTAGTACCCGTGTGAGGCTTCTTTATAATAGAACATTGCCTTCTCAACATTACGCTTGCATCCTTCTCCATGCTCATACATATAGCCTAAAAGATAAGCTGCATCATAATCTTGATCTTCTTGAAAAAGATGTTGTAACTCTATTCTGGCTTTTGTGTACTCTTTTAACTTATAGAGACTATATGCATATTCATATCGTGTCTCAGCAAATAGTGTAAAAGTGCAAAGCAGAAGAAGAGAAACAATCTTCACGTACAAACACCATCTAAAATAGGAACGAAATCACAATCTTCCAGCTCCTCTTCGATAATACGACCACCCTTTTTCATAAAACGGGTAATCACCTGTTTACCGTTTTTCTCTATAGGGGCAACCAAAATACCGTCATCAGCAAGTTGGTCAAAAAGTTTTTGAGGGATCTGCTTTGCAGTTGCAGAGAATAAAATACGATCATAAGGAGCATATTGTATCCAACCATTTTGTCCATCATCCGTACGAGTATGAATATTGGATAGATTCAATCTTCTAAAACGCTGTTTAGCCTCTAAAATAAGCTTTTCTATGCGTTCAATGGTAAAAACACCGCGAAAAAGATGTGAGAGTACAGCTGCTTGATAACCACTGCCACAACCAACCTCCAACACTCTGTCGGCACCACGGGGAATAAGATACTCTGTCATCTTTGCTACAGTCAGAGGTGAACTAATATATTGAGAAGCGCCAATAGGTAAAGCATCTATTTTATAAGCATTATGTCGAAATCCACTCGGAACAAATGCCTCTCTATCCGTTTTTGCTATGGCCTCTTTAATCTCAGGAGAGAGACCTCCAAAGCGTCTGTCACACTCCTCTGCCAATTTTACCAATTTTGTTGCTGTTATTCTGTCCAAATTGCTTTTATCCTATTGTTTATAGTGCTACTAATTTCTATAAAATTATAACACAGCGCTTATTAAAAGCGCTATAAGCAGTTACTATCGATAGCATCTGCCATTTGTAAACTTTCCTTTTTGTTTCATACATGACAACTCTTGTTGTGAAACTCTTTGCATCTCAATAGTTCCGGCTTTACCACTACCCCAGTGTCCAGATAAACGGAAACGGTTGGTATTTCCTGAAACTCTTCCTTGAAATGCTGCCCATCCCGGCTTTTTATTGTTGTCTGAATAGTCAAGAGCAATTGTTCTTCTCTTTTTAGAGTATTGCCATGCCAGACCCTCTTGTGATGGTTTAAGAACCATTTTGTTGTCAATATACTCACCATAATATCCATGTCCGTTTGCATAAAGTTCCATCCACATATGATAATGATCATAAGTACGAGACGGATCGACTACTTTATAATAACCTATAAAAGAGCGCTGATCGGCATGGCGAACATTCATAACATTTTTACTGTTTGCCTGATTGATATAGGAAATATCCATCTTGCCATTTTTAATAATATGCGCCTCAACTCTACGGTTTTGAAAACGACCCTCTTTTGTTTTATTGCTTGCAATTGGCGCTAACTCTCCAAAACCAACAGCATAAACATGACTCTTTGACACACCATCTTTAATAAGTTGATTGACAACTGATTGTGCACGTTTTTGGGAGAGACGTTGATTTTGTTCTTTTGAACCCATAGAATCCGTATGCCCCTGTAACTCTGCAGAATAACCTGTTTTTTTCAAATATTCTGCAAGTTTTGCAACTTGATCATTATATTTTTTATCTAATTTTGATGATCCGCTTTTGAAGTTGATCTTAAATTTATAGGTATTGCCCTTCCAGTTATCAGCTTTTATATCAAGCTCATCGGTAATATTTGTAATGATCTTGTCAAGTGCGATACTGTCATCTGCTGAGAAGTAACGTCCACCGCCTGCTTTTGCAAGTGCTTCAAGCTGTTGCTGTGTATTAGAATCAACAGAGTATCCAATAACATAAATACTTGCATCAATACCATATTTTGATTTAAGTCTGCGTGCCTCTGCAACAGGATTACCGCCACATGTCTCTTCACCGTCACTAATAATAATGATACTGACTTTTTTATGAATATTTTTAAGTACCTCTCCTGCTTCACGAATAGAAGCTGCAAGTGGTGTTTTTCCACTTGGATACATCGTAGATGAGATTGTTATGACACGATTGAGGTCATTATTTGATGGTGGAATAAGAAGTTTTGCACTGCGACAACCACCATTAAACCCAATAAGGCCGACATTTGTCTTTTGACTGTCAATTTGACTTGAAATATCACGCAATGTCTCTTTTGCTGCTGCCATTTTGACTTTGCCTGCACCATCTTTCTCCTGCATACTTCCCGATCCGTCAAGAATAAACATTAAAACATCTTTATCTGAAGTATAAACCTTTTTTGGCTTCTCTTTCAAATATGATGACATCTTGTCATAACTTAAATCGGCACACCCCGAAAAGAGCAACAGCATAGCTGTTACAAATAATAAAACACCCTTTTTTAACATTCCTATATCCTTTAAAATAAAAAAATTCTTGGGATAGTATCAAAAATCAACTTAAATTATATCTCCAAAATTATAAAGAGAGTCCAATATCCATATAACGACGCATTACGGCAATTGCCTTTTTACTCAAAGGTAATATCAAAGCCTGCTTTTCCCCATTTCTAATCGCTTCCCCCTGAGGATTTATAATTCCGCTTTGTGCGCTACACTCCTCATTTTTTGAGTCACTTGCAACAACATAACACTGATTCATCAGCGCTAAAGCCTCTGTAAAAATCTTAAAGTGTTCACGACGCACAACACCCCACCATGCAGGCACAGCAATTACATCTGCACCTTCACTCTTGAGCCACAACTCTTTAAAACGAAGCTCAAAACAGATGAAAACAGCTATTTTTATTCCACCTACCTCTACAATTTTAAAATCTTCTACACTCCCCTCTTGCATATATTTATGTTCATCTCCGAAACGAAAAAGTTTTGCTTTGGCTCGTTCAAAAACAACTTCACCATTGTAAAAAATCTTTGCAAAATTAAAAACACTGTTATTACGTCGCTCTAAAATTGTAAGAATAATAATTTTATTACGTGAAGCTTTTTTAATCGCCTCTATAGCATACGGTGCAAATGTCAAAACAGCTTCAAAATTATCATAATCATATGCTGTCAGGCAGACTTCAGGAGCAACAATAAGCGTATTTTCATTACATTTTTCGATCAAAGAGAGTAGTGTCTGGAGGTTTGTTTCGTAATTTGGAGTTGTTTCAAAGAGTAAAGAGCACAGAGAGAAACTCTCTGTTTTGCTAGAAGTCATCATCAAATGAGAGACTTCCTTTGGAGTAGTTTACAACATTACCCTCAAAGAAGTTTGTTTTTTGATCGTTAAATTTTGCAAAATCATCCACCCACTTAATCGGATTTTTGACATTATATATTTTATTAAAACCTACAGAGGCAAGTCTGTCATCTGCAAGATATTGAATATACTGCTCGACAATGGCATCGGTAAGTCCTAAAATCTGTCCCTGAGTAATATATTTTCCCCAACCGCTCTCAAGCTCCACAGCCTTTCTAAACATCTCATAAACATCGGCTTTGAGCTCTTCGGTAAAGAGATCTGGACGCTCTTTACGCAAAGTATTAATAAGATTTTGAAAAAGAACAAGGTGTGTCACCTCATCACGCTGAATAAAACGAATCATCTGTGCAGATCCAAGCATTTTTCCCGCACGTGCAAGGGTATAAATATATGTAAATCCGCTGTAGAAGTAGATACCCTCAAGGATCTGATTTGCAAAACAGGCTTTTACGAAGTTTGTATCGGTCGGGTTGTCTGCAAGCTCTTGATAGACTGCTGCAATGGCATCATTTTTATGTTTGAGCATCATATCTCTGCGCCAAAGATCATAGATCTCTTCAGAGTTTGTCGAGATAGAATCAACCATAACCGCATAACTTTGAGAGTGAAGTGCCTCTTCAAAAGATTGGCGTACCAAAACAAGATTGATCTCCGGTGCCGTTACATAGGGGTTTACATTGTCAATAAGATTGTTTGTCTGTAAAGAGTCCATAAAAATAAGTTGTGAAAGTGCTTTGTCATAAGCCGTTTTTTCTGCATCTGTCAGATTTTTATAATCATTGACATCCCTTGTCATATCAACCTCTTTAGGAAACCATGTGTTGTTTAGCATCATCTCCCAAAGATTGTATGCCCATTGATACTTAATGTTGTTAAGCTCAAAAATCCCTGTCGGATCACCACCAAAAACTTTTCTGTCATTTACATCTTCAGTCGAATCGGGATTATAGATCTGTTTTCTGTTCATTTTTGGTGCTCCATACGAAAATTTATATATGATTATATCCATCTATAGATAAAATTTTGATAAGATTACAGTATGAAATTTCAACCAGCCTTTGGACTTAAAAACAGACATATTCAAACTAGTTATGCTTCTATCTTTAGAAAGCCCCTAAACTTCCCTGTAGAGATAGAGAAGTTTCTGCTCAGTGACGGTGATTTTGTAGATGCCTACTGGTATAGAGCCGACAACAAAGAGGAGGCAAAAGCTGTTGTTGTACTCTTCCATGGCCTTACAGGATCATTTTTCTCTCCTTATATTCAAGGTGCGATGGAGGCACTACATAAAGAGGGATTTTGCTGTGTCGTTATGCATTTTCGAGGATGTTCAGGAAGAGACAATCGCAAAATACGCTCTTACCACAGTGGAGATACAGCCGATGCTCTTGAGTTTTTACATGCAATAAAAGAGCGCTATTTGGAACAGAAAATTTTTGCTGTCGGTTACTCTATTGGCGCAAATATGCTTTTAAAACTACTCGGTGAAGAGAAAGAAAATGCACCTATAGATGCAGCAGTTGCTGTCTCTGCTCCTATGGTATTAGATATCTGTGCAGATACTATGCAGCGAGGTGTTTCGCGTTTTTATCAAGAACGCCTCTTAAAAGATCTGCGTTATGCTTTGAAGAAGAAATATGCACGATATGATATAGAGAAGGTTATTGGGCTTAAAAAAGAGGAGTTAAAACAAATAAAAAGTTTTTGGGAGTTTGATGAACTCTATACTGCAAAAGTACATGGCTTTTCTTCTGCCAAGGAGTACTATAAAAAAAGTTCAGCGAAACAATACCTCCGCGACATTGTGATACCGACACTTATTATTCATGCAAAAGATGACCCTTTTACAACTGAAGCTGTTATTCCTAAAAAAAATGAAGTATCAGAAGCTGTTAGTTTGGAGATCAGTGAGTTTGGAGGGCATGTCGGATTTATTGCAGGGACAGCTTTAAAGCCTGTCTATTGGCTTGATCAACGTATTACACGCTACTTTCAAGAGAGAGTTGATTAATGTACTTCTCTCTCTAACTTCTTCGCATCATAACCATGGATACCCTTCTCGTTTGTAAAATCTCCAGCCTCTTCATTGATGGAATGTACAACCTCATCTTTAAATGCCGTTGCCGTATAGCCTGTTTCATGAGAATAGACTATATAGATCCCAATTCCAATTGTAATGAGCATTAAAAAAGAACTATTATTTTGAAAAAACATATAACTCAACGCAATAATCAGCAATAAACTGCCATAATAAACTAATCCATCCATATTTTACACCTCTATTGTATAACCGACACCAAAAACATTTTTTATAAAGTTTTCAGGCAGTTTTTTTCGTAATGTCTTCACCAGTGTCTTGAGTGAAGCAATTTTACTATTATCATAATCGTACCAGAGCTCAAAAATAATATCTTCACTCTTAAGAACATTGTTCAAGTTTGAGAAAAGCAGTGCCAAGAGCTCACGCTCTTTACGTGTCAAAAAGATCTCTTTACCCTCTACCATTAACTTCTCTTTATCCTGATCCCAATAGATAGAATCTCTTAAGTGAATAATTCTGTTTGAGTAGGTTGTATAGTCCACTATCTCTTTAATTGCAATATCCAAAGCCTCTTTGAGTTCATCACGCGATATAGGTTTGACAAGATACTTCGTCAATTTCAATTCAGAGGCATTCATTAATGTGTCAATATCACTCATAGCCGTAAGCATAATTGCCCGTACAGAGTGATCCATCTTGCGAATTTCACGTAAAAACTCTATACCGTTTTTACCCGGCAGTTCAATATCTATAATCAAAATATTGGGTTTTTTATTTTTATAAAGAGTATAAGCTGTTTCTGCATCACCCGCCTCATAAACATCTGTATAAAATCGCTGTAAATAAGTTACATAATTTTCTCGTACTGCTCCGTCATCTTCGACATAGAGTATAGAGTATTTCAGTTTTTCACTACTCATTATTTTTCCTCATAAATTCAAGCGTGAAACAGGCACCATCATCAACATTTTTAACATCTATTTTACCATTGAGTTTCTCACTGAGAAGTTGTTTTACCATATAGAGTCCTGTTCCTGTCCCTTCGGAGTTATGTTTTGTTGTAAAAGAAGGTTCAAATATCTTTTTCATTACACTTTTACTCATACCTCCTGCATTATCACATATTTTTATAAATAGATGGTTATCTTCACTAAAAGTAACAATTTTTATTCTAGGATCATACACATTTCTACTCACTAAAGCATCTTTAGCATTGTTAATAATTGTCAACACAAGCTCTTTCAGTAAAGCTTTATCAATAGAAAATGAGAGATCCTCTTTACAGAGAATCTCTAAAGTTACACCCTCTTCTTTAAGTATATAACGCATACTCTCTTGAAGTTCATTAAAAAAAAGTTTTATTGAAAAGAAATCATTATTGCTCTTTTGATCCGCATATAATCCTCTATAATTATCAATACTTTTTGACATCTCTTTTGTTATTTTTTCAATTTCCATTAGTTTTGTCACTAAAAACGGATCTTCAATACCCAATTCATAAAGACGATTATCTATACTTCCTACAATGGCATTTATATGCGTAAGTGGTTGTCTCCACTGATGTGCTATCGCTGCAAATGCCTCTTTTAAGGGCTTTGATTCATATAAAAGTTCATTTGTATATTTTATAGATTCTTGCAAAAATATCTCCCATCTGGCTACTTAATTTATTATTATAACAAATATATACAATTTTTATTATAATATTAGGCTAAATTGAATATAATCGTACTATTGAGATATTTGTAAATAAAAAGGTTAATGTATATGGGAAATCAAAACAAAAAACAAGAAAGCGATCTCTCTCAACTTGGAAATGTTGATCAAATTCGTGAAATTCTTTTTGGATCACAATCACGTGAAATGAAAGAAAAATTTGAAAAACTTGAGGCTTCTATTAGAGCCATACATGATGAGATGCGTAGAAAAATAGAACAGACTCAACATGATTTTAACAGTCGAATTGACAATGAGTTAGAGACACTCTCTCGTAAAATGAAAAATATTGTTACACAGCAGCAAGATGAATTTTCTGATGTCAGAGACAGTGCGCTCAAACAGGAAAAACGTCTTCAAAATGCCATGGATATTATGGAAGAGGAGCTCAATACAAAACGGGAACAACTTCAAAAACAACAGATCCAAAGCAGTGCAGCACTTCGCAGTGAAATGGATGCACTTAAAGATGAAGTACTCCAAACTCTCAACGATAAAATGAATGATATGAACGGTGTCAAACTTTCACGCGATGATGCAGCAGACATTCTTATGGAAGCGGCAATGGCAATGAAAGGTACACAAATTAACCAACAACTTACACTTTCACAACAAGAAGAGGAATAGTCCCTAACTTCAATGTCACAAACAGATAAAACTCCTCAAGAGGAGAAAGTGTTAGAAGATGCTCTCTCTCCAATTGTAAACAGACTTATTGACAAAAGTTTTGAAAACTCCGGCGATAAAATGGCTTCGCATATTGCACCTCTTATCGGAGGAGCTATTCGGGAGCAGATCAAACATCAAAAAGATGATATTGTCGATGCACTCTACCCCGTTATGGGAAATATGATCACAAAATTTGTAACAAAAAGCCTCGAAGAGCTGCTCAGTAAAATAAATGATCAAATACAAAACGGTCTCTCTGCAAATGCTATAAAACGGAAAATAAAAGCAAAAATAAAAGGCGTCAGTGAGACTGAACTTCTTCTAGAAGAGAATAGTATTGCAAAAATAAAAGCGGCCCTTTTAATTCATAAAGAGAGTGGAGCTTTGCTTTGTAAAGCCGAGGATGAGAATGCCTCACTCAGTGATGCCGATATGCTCGCATCAATGATGAGTGCTATCCGTAGCTTTGTTAATGAGTGGATCAATAACAATGAAAACTATAAAGAGCTCGGAGAGATCGAATATGGCGGCAATAAAATAGTAATTGAAACAAGTGGGCACAGCTACCTTGCTGTTATTGTCGAGGGAGCCATTTATGCAAAAACCTACAAACGTATTCGCCAAACACTTGAGCAAATTGTTTTAGCATATGGAGATGATATTGGCGCTTTTAAAGGCAGCTTTGAAACCTTTCCAAAAGAGGAAGTTGAAAAAGAGCTACAAAAACTTTTACTTGTTCAAGAGGATGAAACACAGCAAAATAAAAAGCGATCACCGCTTTTATGGATCATTGCCCTTCTTTTCATGGGCTACCTTGGATATCTACTCTACGGAGAGTATCAAGACAAAGAGCAACAAAGAGAAGTTCAGAGTATTATTGCAGAGAATCCTCTCCTCTCACCCTATAATATTAAAGTCGATGTCAAAGGGGGCATTACAACCATTCAGGGACGTCTTCCTTTTGCCTATCACAAAAAACTGCTAACAGACCTTGTAGTTCCTTTTACAACAGCAAAAAGACTCCATAATGAGGTAAAAGTGACGCCAACACTCACCGATCCAATGCAGGTAAGTGCAAATATTGCCTATCTACTCAAAGGTGCAAATCTCAATCCAAACAATAATATCAACTACAATTTTGACTACAACAGAGTGACACTTACAGGAAAAGTTGCCGATAAAAAGAGTCATCATAAACTCCTGATGGCACTCCATAAGATAGAGGGTATTAAGCAAATTGAAGATAAAACAGTCATACAAACACCACCAACTCCAAAACCTATACATCAAGAGCTCAACTTCAAAAGCGATCTCTACTTTAAATCAGGCTCTACCCGTTTAAATAGACAAACAAAAAAGAGACTTGACAAACTCTTGCAGTTACTCCAAAACAGAACAACAAAAAAAGTAATCCAGATTAATGCCTACAGTGATATGATAGGTAATGAAACAAAAAACAGAGTTCTTGCACAAAAAAGAGTCAATGCAATAAAATCCTATTTAATACATAAAGGTCAAATTCAAAACAATATTCAAACAGCGATCTACAACAGACCACCCAAAGGAGTTAATCCTAAAAAAGATCCAAACAAAGCACGCTGTATTCAAATTTCACTTCAAAAAAAGGAGCAAAAGTAGTGTTTAGTTACAAAATTGTTCTTGTAGGAAATTTTGGTGTCGGTAAAACAAGTCTTATTCGTCGTTTTGTCGAAAACTCATTTAGTGAGGAGTATCTAAGCACCATTGGAGTAAGCATCTCCAAAAAGAGCATTGGCAATGCAACAGTTATGATCTGGGATATTGAAGGTCATACAGAGTTCAAACCTATTTTCAAACAGTATCTTTTAGGCGCAAAAGGCTTCATTGTTGTCGCGGATATCCTCCGTCAAGAGAGTATAGATACTATCTCTAACCATATTGCACTATGCCGTGAAGTTGTAGCTGATGCACCAATCGCCGTTGCTCTTAATAAAAGTGATATGCCCAATAATATCACACAAACAGATCTCCAAAATATCCAAAAACTCTCTGAGAATATTATTACAGTCAAAAAGACATCAGCAAAAAGTGGAGATGCCGTAGAAGATATCTTTTTAAAATTAAATGAGACAATATGCAGGCAAATCTCTTAGACCTCCTTTGTAGAAAGAATAATATCTCCTACATACTCTTTGATGATACTTTTACTGTTCTTGAGAGTCAAAACATTAGTGTAAAAAAAGGGAGTGATCTTCGAGATTTTCTTTGGGAGATTGTAGGACTGGAAGAGAGTATTATCAAGCTCACAAAGAGAGAAGAAAAAATTGATATTCCTATGCTGTTACGTGATGGAGAGTATTATGATCTTGATATTGAGAGTTTAGAGGGGAGTCAAAACGACAGACTCTTTATTGCTTATATACAAAAAAAATCGCAACATACACATACATATGCAGAGGCTATTAAAGCAATTAATAAAAAAACACTCATTTATGATAGCGATAAAACCACAACAACAGATAATTACTATAAAGAGATCAACAAGCAACTCATTACCTTCCATGTTGATCTTGATGGTATTATCTGCTTAGCTAATGATGCTTGCAGCCACTTTTTCAATCTTGAAAAAGATAAACTTATTGGAAAGCACTTCTCTGCATTTTTTGACACTCAAAAATCACAACTTGATCATAATACAAATATTTTCAGTGCACAAGATGGCTGCGGGAAAAGAGTATTCTTTCACGTTACGGTTATTCCTCTGTACAACAACGAGAACAAGATCATACAAAATATTATGATTGCCCAAGATATTACATTTCTTAAAAAGATGAAAAAGGCCTTGGATTTTGCTAATGATCATGACACACTTACAGGTCTGGCAAATCGCCATGCTCTCTTAAAAACAATTGATAAATATATACAACAAGAAGAATCGTTTGCACTCTGCTATATTGATATAGATAATTTTTCTCTTATAAATGAGGAGTATGGAGCGCATGCAGGAGATATGCTTTTAAAGCATGTGACTCTCTTCTTGGTTGCCCTTGTAGAAGCTGAGGATCTACTCTCTCGCTTACAAAATGATGTTTTTGCTATTGTTTTTGATCCAAAAAAGAGTAGAAAATATATTCAAAGACTCTTTGAAGCACTGCAAGAGTTACAACAAAAGCCATTTTTATACAGTGAAGAGGATACAATTCATTTCACATTCTCAGCACTGCTTCTCTTTTACCCCGAAGAGATAACTTCAGCAAAAGAGTTTTTAACAATTGCAAAAAAACAGATTGCAAAAGATAAAACAGATAAAAAATTAACGCGGTAAGCGGGTTTGTATCTGTTTTGGCATATAGTAATGGAACTGTTTTGGATAGATAAAAAAGTTTAAACTCCCTTTAATATACTCTAGCTCCGACCAACTATTTATAGAAAAATTTAAAGCAACAACACCTGTTGTAGGAATTTTAGCTATACACTCCTGAGAAAGTCTGTTTACAAGCTCATTGAGTTGCGGATTATGCCCTACAACACAGATGGAGTCATACGCATCATCTTGAGCCATAATAATGTTTAAAACCTCTTCATGTGGAGCAAAATAGAGCTCTTCTAAGAAATACTGCACACCATCAAAAGAGAGTCTCTCTGCTAAAGTAAGTGCCGTCTGTTGTGCCCGAAGTGCACAACTTGAAAGTAAAAGATCAAATGAAACATTTTGTAAAGCAAGATAAGAACCTATTGTTTGAATATCTTCAAGCCCTTTCTCTCTCAATGTTCTCTCAAAATCACTGACACCCTCGCTAAAACCATTCGCTTTGGCATGGCGAATAAAATATATTTTTTTCATTTTTCAAATGAACTATATATTCGCTAATGCTGTAGAGACTGCTTTAGCTGATCGATCAAGAATCATCTTCGCAAGAGCGATATTTCCATCATCTCTTAAAATACAGAAAATATCTATTTTTGCATAGTTGTCTTCTGCATGAGCACCTGCACTCTTCATTAAAAAGACATGACCATCTTCTGTTTTTGTCTCAAAAGAGCTCACATCACTAAAACCGACATCTAAAGATGCTTCATTGATCTGACGAAAAGAGTCATTAAAAATAGCAGCTGCATAACCAATATCTGTCCCTGTATTCTCTTCATCTATATAGAGTGTCTCTCCTGAATAGTTCAGTATAGCCGAACCTAAATATCCATTTACACTACGTAATTTTTTCATTTGCATATCAAAATCTATCATCTTACTCTCCTATTTGTTTAAATTTTTCATATAGTTGTTAAATGCTTCGCTCTCAAAGAGTCTATTCTCATTCAAAAAGTTTTGAAAAAGCTCTCTTGAAGCATCAACACCCTCACTCTTCTCAATACGTAACAACTCTGCATAAAGTTCTGATATAGTACTCTTTGCACTCTCTGTAATAGCCTTTCTTGTGGACATATAATTACGAAAAGATCCATCAGGATTTTTTGCCATTTTTACAGTTGCAAGAACCCAATAGTATCCACCATCGGCACAGAGATTTTTCACATAGGCAACAACATCTCTACCCTCTTGAATATTTTGCCAAAGATACTCAAAAATTACTTTTGGCATATCAGGATGGCGCAAAATAGCATGCGGCTTCTCAAGCAGACTTGCATGAGAATAGCCCGATATTTTGATAAAGATAGGATTTACATAGGTAATATTCCCCTCAATATCTGACTTTGAAACAATTAAATCAACATTTTTGACTTCATGCTCAATATCTTTTACTTCCGGTCTTGTCATAATTTCTCCTTCTTAATGGTATAAAATAGTTCTAATTTCATCAACTCTAAACGGTTTACCTACATAGGCATCAAAATTTTTCCCATCACTGTTTAAATCAAGTCTATCTCCTGAAGTTGAGACAGCATAAATAGGTAAAAGATAGTTGTCTTTTTCAAATTCACGCACTCTTTTCATCACCTCTAAACCACTCATTTTAGGCATATTATTATCCATATAAACAACACTATAAGGATCATTCCTCTTATGTGAGTCAATAATCATCTCCAGTGCTACCTGCCCGTTACTAGCTACTTCAACTTCACAATATTCACTCTCTAAAATCTTCTCCAAAAGAACTACACTTGTTTTATCATCATCAACAATTAACACTCTTGGCATCTTTGTACTGTTAATAAAGTGATAAACTTCTCCCGCAAAATAACCATGTTCAAAAATAAGCTCACACTTCTCATCAAGTTCATCTGCATGCATCGAGAAGAGTTTCTCTTCAACAACAAGTACCTTCTCACAACGCTCCATAATAAGACGGGCATTTTGATCAAATTTACTCTGATAAACAATAAGATGTGTTGTATCTTCAGGAATATCTTTATATGAAGCAACAGCCTCTATACTTTTTTTCTCGACACTCATCTGCACTAAATATCTTGCAATATTTAAAAGTGAAAAAGAGCTTTTTGGATCCATTAAAACAGTAATTTTTAAATTTTTATCTTTTAAAGGTTTGAGAGAAGGGATCTCATCTTTAACATCCAAGGGAATAGTAAAGTAAAAAGTACTCCCTTTTTCAAGCTCACTTTGAAGCTCTAATTTTCCACCTAAATTTTTTACATATTCAGCACAAATTGAGAGTCCTAATCCTGTACCGCCATACTCTATTGATGTTGTCTCTTCTGCTTGTGTAAATGCTTTAAAGACCTCTTCTTGCTTCTCTTTTGCAATACCAATACCTTTATCTTTTACATAAATTGTCGCTGTTTTATTCTCTTTATTATATTTAACTGCAAACTCAATAGAACGATTATACGGAGTAAATTTATAAGCATTTCCAAGCAAATTCATTAAAACACGTTTGAGTTTCATACTATCAATACGAATACTCTTTGGCAGCATTGGATCAATATAGATATTAAATGCTATCTTTTTTGCATACATATTGGAGACAAACATCTCAGCAATCTCTGCAAAAAAGCTCACAGTATCAACCTCTTTTATTACTGCAACTTCATCTTCTCTATGCAATGAAATTCTATCAAGCATAGATGTTGTCAATTCACTGATAAAGCCTGCACTCTCTTTTGCATTTAAGAGATACTCTTTGAGACGTTTGTCGGTAATTTGTTCTTCTAAAAGTTCTAAAAAACCTTGAAGTGTATTCGCAGGAGTACGAATATCATGAATAAAATTACTCATATTTGCTAACATCTTCTCTGAAAAATGTTTTTCGCTCTTTCTTCTGTCACTGCTTCTTCTTTCAAGTCGCTGCATATTTTCAACAACAAGCGATTGACTTTTTTCCGGTACTACTTTATAACAGTTACAGTTTTTATCACTACACTTGTGCATTTTATAAAGAATATCTATGAGATAAGGAGAGAGTGCTTCTAAAACTTCCATATCATCTTGTCTGAATTTTTTTGAATATTTCACTGAGTTATAAGCAGTAACAATACCTATAAGCTTATCATTATCAATAAGAGGATAGATGATCTTTGCACGCATTTTGATATTGTCAGGATTATCAACAGAAGCAATATAATCTTTTTCACTTGCCAGATAGTTATATATCTTTGCCTCTTGTGTCATAAAGCATTTATAAAGAATACCTCGCTTCTCATTGAGAGAGAGTGTTGTAGGTGTGGCATTATCTCTTTCTCGTACAAGAGTCATATTATTTTGATCGTAAAACCATAGTGAACAAAACTCTGCTTCTAGCAACTCCGTTACGAGTTCTTGTGCTAAAGTATTAATTTCAACATTGCTCTTAGCAGCATCGATCTTTTTACTAACATTTTTTAACTCATTCTGTAATAGTTTGCTATTTAGTTTTTTCACAATATTGCCTCTTTCGTATAGATGAAAAAATTATACAGAGTATAAGTGAGATAGCAGTGATTTTAAAGGGAGAAAATAGTGAAAAAAGAGAGAAATTTATGGAAAAAATAGAAATATCTACAGCAAAAAACTGTAGATATTTTTTTATATTATTTTGCTTTGCGAGAGTAACGTTTTCTTTCGTTTTCTGTTAAATATTTTTTACGGATACGAATGTTTTTAGGTGTTACTTCAAGAAGCTCATCATCTTCGATCCACTCAAGTGCACGCTCTAGTGACATATCACGTGGTGGAACAAGTTTAATTGCTTCATCAGCACCACTTGAACGAACATTTGATTGAGCTTTTCCTTTAATAGGGTTAACTACAAGGTCATTTGAGCGTGAATGCTCACCAATAATCATACCTTCATATACTTTTGTCTGAACACCAATAAAAAGTACACCACGATCTTGAATACCAAAAAGTGAGAAACCAAGTGTTTCACCATCAGTCATAGAGATAAGCGCACCGTAACTTCTTGATTCAACAGCACCTGTAAATGGTCTAAACTCTAAGAAAGAGTGATTCATTACACCCTCACCTTTAGTATCTGTTAAGAATTGTCCACGGAATCCGATCAATGCACGAGCAGGAATTTCAAACTCGATACGTTGGAAACCTTGTCCCATTGGAAGCATAGATTTCATCTCAGCTTTACGCTTACCAAGACGCTCAATTACAGTACCGCTTAGATCTTCAGGAACATCAATTACTAAATGCTCAAACGGCTCACATTTAACACCCTCGATCTCTTTAACGATAACTTCCGGACGGCTGATAGAAAACTCATAACCCTCACGACGCATATTTTCAGCAAGAACAGTGATCTGAAGCTCACCACGACCTGAAACTTTAAATTTACCCTCACCGATAGTCTCTAACTTCATTGCAACATTTGTGTTCATTTCAAACTCAAGACGCTCACGCAGTTTGTTAGATGTAACGTGTTTACCCTCTTGACCTGCAAGTGGAGAGTCATTAACAGCAAATACAACTGTAAGTGTCGGCTCTTCAACGTGCATAGGATCAAGTGCTACTGGATTTTCAGTATCACATACAGTATCTCCAACATCAACAGTCTCCATACCCGCAAATGCTACGATATCACCAGCTTCTGCTTCATCAATTTCCATACGGTTAAGACCGTGAAAACCAATAAGTTTAGAGATCTTACCTTTGATCATTTCACCGTCAGCTTTTGCGAGCATAACGTTGTCACCTTTTCTAACTGTACCGTTAAAAATACGGCTAATCCCGATTTTACCAACATAGTTATCATAGTCAAGTGTGAAAACCTGTGCTTGAAGCGGATTTGCCGCATCACCTTCTGGCTCTGGAATTTCATTGATGATAGTTTCAAAAATACATTCAAAATCGCCATCTTCGTCATCCATATCAAGTTTAGCCATACCATCACGTGCCGCTGCATAGATAACAGGGAAATCTTGTTGATCATCTGTTGCACCCATATCAGCAAACAGGTCAAACATCTCATCAACAACACGGTCAGGCTCAGCTGAAGGTTTGTCAATTTTATTAATAACAACAATTGGTTTTTTACCAAGAGCTAACATTTTTTTAACAACAAACTTTGTTTGTGGCATAACACCTTCATAAGCATCAACAAGTACTAAAACACCATCTACCATTTTCAGTACACGTTCAACTTCACCACCGAAATCGGCGTGGCCCGGAGTGTCAATAATATTAATTTTATAATCTTTATAACGAATAGCCGTATTTTTAGAAAGAATCGTGATTCCACGCTCTTTTTCCAAAGCATTGCTATCCATAGCTCTCTCATCATGTTGTTCGTGTGAACCAAAAGTACCAGATTGTTCTAGTAAACCATCAACCAGTGTTGTTTTACCGTGGTCAACGTGAGCGATAACGGCAATATTTCTAATTTTTTGCATTAGGGGTTTCCTTCTTGGGAAAATTTTTCGCGATTATACCTAAATTTACATTACATTCTTGTTATATTAGTGATATAATATTTTAAAAAGAGTATTATGCAGCACTTTTATTACCCTGAACCACTCAATACTATTTTTAAAAAACTCCATCAAGCCAAGATCAAAGCTGTTATAGTCGGCGGTTATGTTCGGGACAGACTCTTAAACATTC
>Ga0256843_1000107_pt1 | contig 70656 bp, 80 predicted proteins | sample AlvinellametaG_FD_191572 | JGI IMG/M metagenome (GOLD analysis project Ga0256843, IMG submission 191572) | Pompeii worm associated microbial communities from hydrothermal vent at the East Pacific Rise, Pacific Ocean - Alvinella | ecosystem: Host-associated > Annelida > Integument > Unclassified ...
GATTCCGAGTTTAGAAGCTGTTTTTTTTATTTTTTCTTTTTTTTCGATTCGTTCGTTGTTGATATCGATTATGAATAGTTTTTTTATTTTAGGTTTTAATATTTTTAAAATCTCTTCGTAATCTTTGTCTGCGTATGTGTTATAGACGAGATTGACTTTTGAGGGTAGATTTTTTACGATTTCCCGTGCCGCCAACGGATTGTGCCCCACGTCTATCCACAAATCTTTTTCAAGAGATTCAAATCTTCCTTTAAGTGTTAAATCTTCCAAATCGTTTATGTCAAAATCTATTTTATTTTTTTTCAAAAAGCTCATCGCCAACAGATAATTTTCAAAAAGAAAAGGGGCGAATTTAAAATCTCTTTTTAGTTTTTCAATTTCGTCTTTTTCAAAAAATTCCAAATAATCATATATTTTTGCATGCGGTTTTATTTTTTTTGCAAAATTTGTAATGCTTAATTCTTCGTTTTCAATTTTTAATTGATTGTGTAACTGTTTTCCTATTATCGCTTCGTTTTGTATCGAGTTTAGTTTCGTCAAAGCGATTTTATCAATTGTGTCTCCCAAAAAATTTTGGTGGTCTTTATCTATTGTCGTTATTAAAGAGATTTGTTTGTCAAAGACGTTAGTAGCGTCGTATTCTCCTCCAAGACCCGCTTCCATTATGACATAATCCAACCCTTCAAACGCCAAAGCGGCTAAAAGGGTAGTATATTCGAAATAGCTAAGAGATTCAATCGCTTCTTTTGGTAGCAGTTTTTGCAATCTACTGTGAATCTCTTCTAAGGTTTGGTTATCTATATCTTTTCCGTTTATCCAAATTCTTTCGTTAAATCTTAAAATATGCGGAGAGGTGTAGTGACCGACGCTAAAACCCCGTTTTAATAACGTATGAGCCAAAAATCGACCCGTCGAACCTTTGCCGTTTGTGCCTACGATATGTATTATGGGTCCTATGTCGATATCGTTTTTTATTAAGCGGTAGGTCCTTGGCATTCTTTTTAAATCTATTTTTTTATAAAAAAGCGGTTTTTTGTTTAAAAATTCGCTTAATTGCATTTGTCGGTTGCACAAATTTTGTTTCTTCCGCTTTTTTTCGCTAAATATAATCTTTCATCGGCGAGTTTTAGCGTCTCTTCTGCCGATGAGGTTTCGTTTCTTGAAGCGACTCCTCCGGAAATCGTTACGTTAATTCTAGTGTTTTTATACATAAATTTCGTTTTGGATACGATTTCTCTTATTTTTTCGGCGAATTTATAGGCGCCCTGTTTTTCGGTATTCGGCAGTATGGCTATAAATTCCTCTCCCCCGAATCTTCCTATCAAGTCGATGTCTCTGGCGTATCGTTTAAATAACAGTCCCAAAGATTTGAGTATAACGTCTCCCGCGTCATGCCCGTAGGTGTCGTTGATGTTTTTGAAATGGTCAACGTCGAAAAAGACGACCGAATAGATGGTTTTATATCGTTGATATGCCGATTCTTGTCTTTTTAATTCTTCCAATACCGCTTTTTTATTGGCTATATTGGTTAAAAAGTCCGTTTTTACTTCTTTGGATAACTCTTTTACTTTACCTTCAAGCATTGCTACTTTTTTTCTGAGTTTAATAATCTCTTCGTCTTCTTTTTTCATCTCTTCGGAAAAATGCGTTAGTTCTTTATCTATCGATGTCGCAATTGTGAGAAGTTTTTCTTTTATGGCTTCAAAATCCTCTTTGTCTTTTCTCCAATTTTGCAATTCGACGGTTATGTTTTTAATCTCTTTGGACGAACCGTCGGTTTGTTCGAGTATTCTTAATATTTTAATCGAAAGTCTTTCCGCTATTTGGTCTAAGTCTTTTAATTTCTTTTTGAGTTCGTCTTTGTCTAATTTTATTCTTTTTTGGGTTAATATTTTTAAATCTTCGGCAAAGGCTTTGCTTAAAATAATGGAGTTGTTTTCTCTTATCTGTTTTTTTAGTACGGCTATATCGTTACTCATAAAAGGCGCGTAACTCGGGGTTAGCGTATAAATAATCGCATCGACCAAAAAGTCGATTTGAGGCGCTTCGCCGACTTTTTGCATCAACGCTTTTATAACTTCAAGCGCGTCTTCACTTTTAACGCCCGCAAGCATCGCTCCTTTTTTTACGATAGACCCGTCAAAAGAATCCAAAAAATTCAGCCATTCGTTTCTCAGCTTTTCGAATTCGCTTTTTTCAAGATAAGGTTTTAGGAAATCCAGATGCTTTATTGCAATGTTTTTTGATTGAATAATAGGTAATATGGTAATTGCGTCAAGCGCCCGTTTGGTGTATAAAAAGAGATTTTCAAGTGTCTCTTTTTCTTTAGTTGAATCTTCTCTGTTTAAATAATTGATTAAAAAAACTACGAATTCGTCTAAATTTTGTATATTGTAGTTTTTGGCGATTGTTTGGTATTTTTTATCAAGTTTAGCTATATATTGAGCCACTTTGTTACAATCTTCTATAATCACCTTGGCTTTTTTTGCTTCTTTGCAAAATACTTTTTTGTATTCGTCGGGCGTGAAGATATATCCGTTGTCTTTAAATTGACTTAGAGCGTTTTTAGCTATATCTTTAATCGTTGCCATTTTTTATCCCATCTTCAGTAATTTTTGCCAACAATTTGTTTAACGCGTTAATAGACGCCTGTTTAAACGCGTCGTATTTAAGTTGGTCGTTGATTATTGTGTTCGCGGAAACCGCGAAATCATAACTGCTTTTGATTTTATATACGTGTTTTTTGCCGTATTTATCTGTTACGGTCGCTTTGATTGATACGTTTGACCTATATAAAATAGGAAAACCGTTTTTATCATAATCAAGCGCTTCTAAATTATCGGATATTATATCAAGAATTATAACGGTATTGGGATTTTCGTTTGAGATATTGGCATTAAAGACCGTATAAATCGCATCGTTTAACGCATCTTTTAAAAAAATGGTTTTTTTTGGGATTTTAGCTGATATTTTTACTACGGGTTTAATTTCTTTCCCTATGATTTTATGTTGATAATAATCGCTCGGTTTGTATCCGCAACCGACTAAAAGGAGAATAAAAAAAGGAAAAAGAAATTTCAAATTTATCCTTTGACTACCAAATTTATAATCCTGCCCGGGACGACTATTTCTTTTATTATTTCTTTGTCTTGGATATGTTTTTTAACCGCCTCTTTTGCCAGTTTTAATATCTCTTCTTTATCAGCTTGGTTCGGGACGGAAATTTCGGCTCTTTTTTTACCGTTTATTTGGATTGGGTAGTTTATTTCGTCTTTTTTTAGAGCTTCTTCGTCTGTTTTTATAGGTTTGAAGTTGTTTCTGTTAAACAGCTCTTCACTGATTTCGCTGACGGTATGAGGGACGATAGGTTCTAAGATATTGGTTAGTATCCAATAACCTTCGGTATATACGTCTTTATTGTCTATTTTATTTAAGGCGTTTAGAGCTTCCATTACACTTGCGATTAAGGTGTTAAACGCAAATGTTTTTTCGTATGTTTCTTTGCTTTTTTTAAGAGCTTCGTAAACTTTTCTTCTTGCCAATTTCTCCTCTTTTGTGAGTTTTGAATGGTTAATTTGCGGAATGGTATCGGTTTTATAACATTTCGAAGCGTTTTGATAGAATCTGTTTAGAAATCTATAAGCGCCTTCAACCCCGCTGTCGCTCCATTCAAGTTCCGCTTCCGGAGGTGCGGCGAAAAGAATGAATAACCTTGCCGTATCGGCTCCGTATTTAGCGACTATTTCGTCCGGGTCGACTACGTTGCCTTTGCTTTTACTCATTTTACTGCCGTCTTTTAAGACCATTCCTTGGGTTAATAATTTCGCAAACGGCTCGTCGACGCTGACATACCCCATATCTCTTAAAGCTTTGGTAAAAAATCTTGCATATAACAGATGCAAAATTGCATGTTCGATACCGCCTATGTATTGGTCTACCGGCATCCAGTATTTTTCGTCTTCTTTTCTAAAAGGGACGTCTTTGTATTTATGAAAATCGCTAACGTATCTAAATTGATACCAACTGCTTTGGACGAACGTATCCATGGTATCGGTTTCTCTTGTCGCTTTAGCCCCGCATTTAGGACATACGGTATGTTTCCACGTTGGGTGGGTTTCAAGAGGATTCCCGCTTCCGGTAATTTGGACGTCTTCCGGAAGAGTTACTGGCAGGTTTTCTATTTTTTCCGGGACTATGCCGCAGTTAGGACAGATAATAAAAGGCAAAGGAGCGCCCCAGTATCGCTGACGGCTGATTCCCCAGTCTCTTAATCTGTAATTTACCACCTTTTTCCCGATGCCAAGTTTTTCGAATTTATCCATAATAGCTTTTTTGGCTTCTTCGTTTTTCATGCCGGTAAATTCACCGCTATTGATTAAAATACCTTCTTGGGTATATGCGCTGTTTTTATCTATTTCGCCGTTTAGGGGTTTTATTACCCATTTGATTGGAAGGTTGAATTTTTTAGCGAATTCAAAATCCCTCTCGTCATGTGCCGGGACAGCCATTACGGCTCCGCTTCCGTAATCGGTCAATACGAAATTTGCAAGCCAAACCGGTATTTTTTCGCCGGTTAAAGGGTGTATGACGTCTATTCCGAGGTATACGCCGTCTTTTTCCATTGCTTGTCGTTCTTTAGGCAAAATAGCGCGTATTTGTTTAACTTTTTGTTTGGTTTGCGCGTCGAAAAGATTGTTTTGAAGCATAAAATCGACTATAGGGTGTTCCGGTGCGAGAGCCGAATAGGTAACACCGTATATAGTATCGGGACGAGTAGTAAATACCTCGTATCCGTCAAATTTTTCTTTTAATTTTTTACGGCTCTCTTCACTTAAGGCGAATCTGAATTTAAGCCCGGTCGATTTGCCTATCCAGTTTTTTTGCATTGTCAATACTTTTTCGGGCCAGCCTTCTTTTATTTTTTCCATGTCGTCCAAAAGTTCTTGGGCGTATTTAGTGATTTTAATATACCACCCCGGAAGTTCTTTAATTTCTATAGGATTGTCACATCTCCAGCAACAACCCTCTATGACTTGTTCGTTGGCTAATACGGTGTGGCACGTTTCACACCAGTTTACTTTTTGAGTGCGTCTTTCAAGCAGTCCGTTTTCATACATTTTTATAATAAATTCTTGTTCGAATCTGGTGTATTCCGGGTCGCTTGTTGCGAATTCTCTTTTTTTGCTAAAAGAGAGCCCTAAACGGCTTAGTTCTTTTCTCATGTAATCAATATTTTCATATGTCCATTTTTTCGGGTGGACTTTATGTTTTATGGCGGCGTTTTCCGCAGGCATTCCGAAGCTGTCCCAGCCGATAGGGTGTAGGACGTTATAGCCGGTTTTTCTGTAATATCTGGCTAATGCGTCGCCTATGGTGTAGTTTCTGACATGCCCCATGTGGATTCTGCCGCTTGGGTAAGGAAACATGCTAAGGATATATTTTTTCGGAAGCGTTTTGTCTTCTTTAGGCTCAAACGCCTCTTCCTTGTCCCAAATTTCCTGCCATTTTTTTTCTATTGCTTCGGGTTTATATTCTCTCATCATACCTCCTACTTATTCCCAGTCCGATTTTGTTTTTGCAAGTTCTATAAAACTTAAAATTATTGTTACTATATTTGCTATCATCGCTCCTATAGCCATTGCGTATGCGGCGGTTAGGTCGTTTTTGATTTCGAGATAAATAAAAGCCGGAATCAAATGCAAATCTGCTACCAGACTTGCCGCAAACAATTCCGCGGCGAAAATGTTTTTGACCCCTATTTTAAGCACCGTAGACACCAAATTAAGGCTTAAGGCTATAAAAAGAGCGATTTTATTGTGGTCGTATAAAAATCCAGCAACGCTCGTTAGACTCATTAATTGAAAAAAAACGTAAACTACTTTACCCCAATCCATACTTTCTCCTTTATACAACTCCGCCTTGATACATTTGTCTTAATTTCTCTTTTTCTTTTTTGATTTTTTCTTTGTGTGCGAGTCTTTTTCTGTATTCGTCTATATTGAATCCCAACCAAATAAGTAGAGGTGATGCGATAAATATGGACGAATAAGTCCCGACTATAATACCTACAAGCAACGTAAAACTAAACGGTTTGATAATCTCTCCTCCGAAAAGATAAAGCGTTAATACCACAAAGAAAGTGGTTAGAGAAGTTAATACCGTCCTACTTAACGTTTTGGATACGGCATCGTTAATCAATAGTGCCAAATCTTTGATATTAGACCCGGCGACTTGTTCTCTGATTCTGTCAAACACGACTATTGTGTCGTTAAGAGAATAACCCATGAGCGTCAAAATCGCGGCTAAAACGTCAAGGTTCACTTCGACGTGAAAAAAACTAACCGCTCCCAATGAGATTATGGTGTCGTGAAATAGAGCCAATACGGAGGCGACGGCAAAACGCCATTCGAATCTAAACGCAACGTAAATTAATATTCCTATAATGGAAAATATAAAAGCTTGCAGTCCTTTTTCTTTTAATTCGTTACCTACTTTTGCTCCTACTATATCGACTCTTCTTATATCGAATTTGCCTAAAGGTTTTAAAATTGCGGTAATTTTGTTTCCGATATCGTTTTGGACGTTGGAAGATGCGTTTTTAACGTTTAATCTTATCAATACTTCATTCGGATTTCCAAATGTCGTAATATTCGCACCTTGATATTTCGTGGAAATTAATTTCCTTATTTTTGCTAAATCCGCCGGTTTTTCGAATCTGACTTGAACTTCGACACCTCCTTCAAAATCAATACCCCAGTTAAAACCTTTGGTGAAAATCGAAAAAAGGCTTAAAACAATCAAAATCAGAGAAACGGATACGAAGAGGTTTCTCTTGCTCATAAAATCATATATTTTTTCGTCTTTAAACAGTTCCATATCAAACCTTCATACCAAAAGATTTTGGTGTTATTTTTTTGCCGCTTGCAATTAGATATTCCCAAATACCGTGAGTTCCGAGTATCGCCGTTAGCATACTCGCTAAAATACCTATAGCCATTGTAATAGCGAATCCTTTAATAGTCCCAGTCCCATACGCGAATAGCGCTACCGCGGCGATAAGGGTGGTTATATTTGCGTCCAAAATAGCGCTCATGGCGTTTTGGTAACCTCCTTCTATCGCCACTTTTATCGATTTACCTTCACGTATAAGTTCTCTGATACGTTCGTTGATAATAACGTTGGCGTCAACCGCCATACCGACAGTTAGGACTATACCAGCCATTCCGGGAAGCGTTAAAGTAGCGCCGAATAGTGCCATTATGGCTATGATTAAAAACAAGTTAACAACAAGCGCAATATCTGCTATGATGCCCGCGAGATTGTAATACCACGCCATAAATACGACTACCACTACAAATCCCGTAACCAAAGCTATCAACGATTGTCTGATGCTGTCCGCACCCAAGCTTGCTCCTACGCTTCTTTTTTCAAGTAGCACTACCGGTGCAGGAAGAGACCCGCTTCTAAGCGCAATAGCTAAAACGTGTGCTTCTTCTGGATTTCCAACCGTAATTTGTCCGCTACCGCCGCCGATTCTTTCTTGAATCACCGGTGCGGAGTAGACTTTGTTGTCTACCACAATTGCGAGTCTTTTGCCTACGTTTTTACCGGTGAAGTCTCCGAATATTTGGGCACCTTGAGAATTTAGCGTAAAAAATATCGCCGGTTGGTTTGTTTTTTGTGTAAAACCTACCGTTGCGTCGGTTATCATACTTCCATCAAGCACGGGAGGCGTTTTTAAAAGAAATTTTCTTTGAGGGTTGTCTTTGCTCGGAAGCAATATATCTCCGTATTTTGCCGCTTCTTGAGGTGTTAGGGCTCTGTGTTCGTCATCAACCGCGTAGAGTTCCAAATGTGCCGATGTGGAGATTAATTTTTGAACGCTTTTTTGTTCTTTTGGAGTTTTAATACCCGGAAGCTCTACCAAAATTTTATCTTTTCCTTGTTTGGTAACGGTAGGCTCGGCTAATCCGAACGCGTCAAGTCTGCTTCTTATCGTTTGAATGGCTTGTGCTATCGCGTCTTGTTTTGTTTTTATAATTTCTTGAGGAGTTAGCGTGATTTTATATTCGATAGAGCCGTTTTTAGGAGTTTTCTCTATTTTTACCCCTTTTAGGATTTTTAGTTCTTTATCGAGTTTGGGAGCGTCGTCTTTATCGATTAGTTCGAATTGCACGCCGTTTTTAGTGATTTTTAGGTTGTCGATAAAAAGTTCTTTTTTATCGGTAATGTATTTAATTGTAGATGCTATTGTTTTTATTTTGCTCTTTACGGCTTCGTTGCCTTTTACACCTAAAACTAAATACATACCTCCTTGTAAATCGAGTCCGAGATTTATTTTAGGCTCTTTTCCGATAAAAGAAGGGATAGTAAAAGCTATCCCGAATATTGCCGCGAGAATAAATATTACGAGTCTGTAATTAAGCTTTTTCATCGTTTAGCTTTCTGGCTACGGCGCTTTTATCCAATTTTACCTCCACGTTGTCGTTAAGTTTGACTTTTAAAAATTCAGGTTCGTTTTTAACAACCTCGGCTATAATTCCGCCGGTAGTTATGATTTTGTCGCCTTTTTTTAGATTTTCGACCATCTCTTTATGTTTTTTTGCTTGTTTTTGTTGTGGTAAAATTACGAGAAAGTAAAATATCGCAAATAAAATAATAAGAGGTAGCAATGATTGTAAAATCGAAGGTTGTCCAGCTTGGGGTCCTTGAGCGTATAAAAAATTCATTTTCGTCCTTTTTTAAAAAGAATTTTAACACAAATTCTTTGATAGTTGCAATTTTTTTCTCATTACCTATCTATTTTAATTATATTTTAATAAAGTCGTCCGTTAACGAGAGTTTTTTTACCCAAATCTTTTTTACGTTTTTTTTATTAGGTGCGTTTTACTCCTTTTTTACGCTAAAACATTCATATTTTCAAACCGGGTTTTTTATAGGGCTTTTTTGGTTTTGGTGGGTGGGGCTTAGTTTTAGATATTACGGTTTTTGGTATTTAATTCCTTTAGTTTCGGTTTTTATAGCTCTTTTTTACGGGACGGTTTTTTGGATTTTGGCTAAGGTGTCGTTTTTATTAAACCGTGAGTGGCTTATAAAACTTTTTTGGGTATTAATATTTACCTACGGGTTTGATTATCTCTCTCCTTTTACTTTCGATTGGCTAAAGCCCGAAGTTTTGTTTGTCAATTCTTTTTTTAACGTCGATAAACTTTCTTTGTTGGCGGTAATCTTAGCTTTGGCGTTTTTTGAAAAAAAGTATCCGATTTTGTTGTTGGTTTTCGCTCTGGTTTTAAAGCCCGGCGTGCAGAAACTTCCCCCTTTGGATATCTATTTGGCGTCTACTGATATTCCGCAAAACAAAAAATGGGATAAAAACTATATACCATATGAAATAAAAAACGATTTTTCGATAATAAATAAAGCAATTAAACTTAAAAAAGACGTAGTAGTCCTTCCCGAAAGCGCTTTTCCTCTTTTTTTAAATATGTATCCGTCGTTAGTCTCTTCTCTTAAAAAGCTCTCTTATTCCATTGTAATAATAACGGGTGCGTTACATTATAAAAACGGTAAATATTATAACGCCGCATATATATTCGAAAAAGGAAAAGTAACAATTGTCGATAAACACGTTTTGGTCCCGTTTGGCGAGTATATTCCCTTGCCGTTTTTTCAAAAAGAGATAAACCGATTCTTTTTCGGCGGTGCAAGCGATTACGTAACGGCGAAAAATTTCGGGGAATTTAATATAAAAGGTTACCGTTTTATAAGTGCTATTTGTTACGAAGCGAGTGTCGAATCGCTTTATAAACTTAAACCGAAATACGTAATGGCTCTAAGCAACGTAGCTTGGTTTACTCCCTCCGTTATGCCTTCGTTGCAGGAGATGCTAATAAAAGTATACGCACGCAAATACAAAAAGGTGGTATTCCACAGTATAAACGGTTTTAAAAGTTACGTTATCAGATAAAATCGTATAAATTTTTTTGAAATTCTATTAATAATCGATTAATTTTGCTACAATTACAATAAAAAAGGAATTCGATGGAAGATAGAATTTGGTTATTTTTTCAATTTTTAGGGCACGACCCGATGGTCCAATTAATCGTGCATACGATTATTTCGGCGGTATTGGCTATAGTGGTCGCTAAAATGGCTACACGAAATTTACAAATCGTCCCAAGCGGTTGCCAAAACGTGATGGAAGCTACAATCGCAGGTATTTTGTATATCGGAAAAGACGTGGCAAACGAAGAGATAGCAAGAAAATATCTCACGCTTGCCGGTAGTTTGGCTATTTTTATTTTTATGGGTAACTTAATAGGTATCATTCCGGGATTCGAATCTCCTACCGGAAACGTAAACCTTACGTTGACGTTGGCGTTAATCGTATTTTTGTATTATCATTTCGAAGGAATTAAAGCTCAAGGTTTGGTTCATTATATCGCGCATTTTGCCGGACCGGTAAAATGGCTTGCTCCTTTGATGTTTCCGGTTGAGATATTGTCTCACTTTTCAAGAATAATTTCGTTGGCGTTCAGGTTGTTTGGTAACATTAAGGGTGATGATTTGTTTTTAATCGTATTGTTGATGTTGGCGCCGTATGTATTTCCGTTAGCTGGTTTTGCTCTGCTTACGTTTTCGGCGTTTTTACAAGCTTTCGTATTTATGGTATTGACTTACGTTTATCTTTACGGTGCTGTTACCGGTCAGGAAGAAGCTCTATAAGGAATAGAATTTGCTTAAGACTCCAAAAAAGGGGTCTTTATGCAAATATCCTCTCTACATTCAAATAGTTTTACTCAATTAAATTCTTCAAGCGATGAAAATTATAAAAAAGCATTAATGCAATTACCCTCTGATGAAATTCCTAAATTTATCGATAAAACGGCAGATAAAAAAGATGAAAACCAGATTAAAAAAATCGCTCAAGAATTAAATTCTAAGTTTATGATTTATGCTTAAATATATGATAACAGACCCAAAATATTCGCTTAGCGAAATATTTTCGGCAGTAAAAAAACACAAGCCGGATTTCGTATGCTACAGAAACAAAGAGTATTTTAACGAAGATGAGATAGTCGAATTTTGTATATTCGTCAAAAAATACTCCAAAACGATTATTAATTTGGATTCCTTAAAAAAAGAGTATTTAATAAAATGTTTTAACGGCGTTCATTTGCCTTCGGCTAAACTTAGCTTGATAAATAGATTTAAAAATAAAATCGTAATTGCTTCTACTCATAACGAAAAAGAGATTTTTTTGGCAAAAAACGCCGATTTTATAACGTTTTCCCCGGTTTTTGATTCCAAAGGCAGAAAAGGGGAGGGGATAGACAGACTCGAAGAGATTTGCAAACTTCACCCTAATGTTTTTGCTCTTGGAGGTGTCGTTTCGGATAGGGAAGTGGAAGAAATTAAAAAAACCACCGCTGTAGGATTCGGGTCTATTAGATATTTTTTTACATAATGTCGTGAAGTTTGTTGCCCCAAGACATCCATTCTTTCAATTCCTCCCAACGCTCTTTTTCTATTAATGTTTTGGCATATTCGAGTTCGTTTTTAAACGCTTCTACGGAATCGAGAAGATTTTGTTTGTTTTCTTTAAAGATATCGCCCCACATGTGGGGGTTGCTTTTTGCAAGTCTACTCATGTCTTTGAATCCTCCGGCGGCGAGTGTGACGATATTTTCTTTGTCTTCTTGTTTTAACACCGAGTTTGCTATAGAAAAACTGACGATATGAGGCATATGCGAAATAAAAGCGGCATGTCTGTCGTGGTCTTTGGGATTCATATATTTTAAGACAGTTTTTAGGTGTCTAAATATATCGACGGCTACGTTTTGCTGATGTTGCCCGCTGTTTTCTATGTCGCATATAACCATTACTTTGTTTTCGTATAAATCCGCTATTGCGGCGTTAGGTCCGGAGTATTCGGTCCCCGCCATAGGGTGGGCGGCTACGAGGTTTTGTCTGATGTTTTTAGGGCATTCGTTTATAATACTCTCTTTTGTCGAACCGAAGTCAATAATAGTGCATGATTTTTTTATGTTTAATGTCGATATTTTTTTGAGAGCCGAGATAATTCCTCTAATGGGAATGGCTAAAATAATGACGTCTACTTCTTCGAGGTCATTATAGTCGATTATTTTATTAACAAGCCCCAAACGCAAAGCTTCTTGTCTGTGCGTTTCGTTTCTGTCGATTCCGTAAATTTCATCGAAAAAATCGCTTGTGGCTAACGCAAAGCTGCCTCCCATTAATCCGAGTCCGATTACAGCACACTTCATTTTCCCTCTTTTTAATGGAATTATATTACATTATTCAAATAAACAAAATAATACTTTGGTATAATTTGACAATTATTTACATAAGGGTTGATATGAAAAAAATAGGTTTACTGTTACCGATTTTATTGTTTGCTAACATAGAGAATATAAAATATGAAGGAATGGTGCATATTTCTCCGGTTACCGCCAATAGTATAATAAAAGTCCATAAAGGCGAGCCTTTTGATTTGGAAAAAATTGACGAAAGCATTAAAGCGCTTTATGATACGGGATATTTTCAAACCATTGAGGCTATAGAAAAAAACAACGATTTAATATTTAAGTGCGTGGAAAAACCGACAATCGTAGACGTAAAATTAAATAAATTTTCCGAAGATTTGAAAAAGTTGTTAAAAAGTAATTCGTTATTGCCTAAAAAAGGCGAAATCTATTCCAAAGCAAGAATAGAAAAATTAAAAAAATATATTATAGCTTATTATACTTCCAAAGGATATTTCGATACCGTTGTGGAAGTTAAAAAAATCTTCTTGACGCCGAGTAAATTAAAACTTGAGATAAGCATTAAAAAAGGGGAAAAACTTGTAATTAAAAGTGTTAATTTTTACGGTGCCAAACAGATAAAAAAGAGCGATTTATTGGACGAAGTAGAAAATAGACCAAGGACGTTTTGGAGTATTTTGCCGTTTACGAATTCGGGTGAGTTGAATTTAATAAAACTTATAAACGACAAACAGTCGCTTTTGAATTATTATATGAATTTGGGGTATATGGACGTAAAAATAAGCGACCCGTTGGCAAAATCCAATTTCGACAACTATACCGCCCAGATAGATTACAAAATCCACGAAGGAATCAGATATATAGTAAAATCGGTTAAAGTCGATTATCCGAAAAATATTAAAGTAACCCTCCCTTCACTTGAATTGAAAGTAAACAAATACTTTAACGTATCAGCATTTAGGGAAGATATTTCCAATATTAAGCATGCGTTTCAAAATGAGGGGTATGCGTATGTGGAAGTGATACCGCAAATTAGAAAAGAAGGAAATTTCGCATATATTACGTTTAAAGTAATCCCTAATCAAATAGTATATATAAGAAACGTAATTATCAACGGTAATACGAAAACGCTTGATAGGGTCGTTAGAAGAAGCGTCTATTTGGCGCCGGGAGATAAATACTCCTATCAAAACCTCGTAGATTCCAAGAACGAACTCAGACGCACGGGATATCTTGAAAAAGTGCAGATTAAAGAGAAAAAAGTTTCGGATAATTTAATAGATTTGATAGTAAACGTAAAAGAAGGTCTTAGCGGTTCGCTTAAAGCGGGAATTAGTTACGGTAGTTATTCAAAACTCGGATTTAGTTTTGCGATAAGCGAAAAAAACGTCTTTGGTAGCGGGCAAAACGTTAGTGCGTCGGCAAATTTTTCCGCGGTGGATAGGACTTATCGTCTCTCTTTGGTAAATCCGAGGATTTTTGATACTAAATACTCTTTTAACACTTCCGTGTTTGATACTAAATTCGACGGTATTTCTTATACTTCCCATCAAAAAGGTTTTACGCTTGGAGTTGGAAGAAAACTTAGCAGACATCTCTCTTCCAATATTACCTACGGATATACCAAAACGAAACTTAGCGATTATACGACTACCGAATATATTATCCCAAACAGCACCAAAAGCTATGTCGTAGCTTCTTTGGGTTACGATGATACCGATAGTTATTTCTTCCCTACTTCAGGCAAAAAAGCCGGCGTTAGCGTAGAATACGCGGGAATAGGGGGAGATGAAAAGTATATTTCGACGCTGGGAAGTTTTAAATATTATTATCCACTAAAAGATAAAACATATCAGACATACGCGGTATTAAAATATAAACTTAGAGGCGGAAAAATATTCGATAGAGGATATTTGCCGATAAACGAAAAATTTTATTTGGGAGGAATAGGTTCGATTAGGGGATTTGGTTCGTATTCCATCTCGCCTACGGATAGTTTAGGTAACAAAATAGGGGGTAAAAACGAGCTTATATCAAGCGTGGAAGTATCTACGCCTCTGAGCCTTAAAACAAAGCTTTGGATTAGCGGGTTTGTGGATTACGGAGCGGTTGGAGAAAATTCATTGGATATTAAAAGAAGCTCTTATGGAATTAGTCTTGATTGGGTAACGCCGGTGGGTCCTATTAGTTTTGTTTGGGCGTGGCCTCTAAAATCCGAACCGGGTGACGATTTACAAAAATTCGAATTTACAATCGGTGCGGGCTTTTAGAGATTAAGTTTCATCTGCCCGATTCTATATAGCGCAAAATCATATTTTAGCGGGTCATATGGGTCGAATTCTTTTAGTTTTTGCGTTAGTTCGATAGCCGCTTGCAGGTCATAAGATTTTCGTTTTAGTAGTCCTAAACGCAGTGAAACCTTATGCGTATGCGTATCAAGCGGAATTATCAAATCAGATTGGTCTACACCTTCCCATAATCCCAAATCGGGCGTGTTTTTCCTAACAACCCAACGTAAAAACATATTCCATCTTTTATACGGACTTGCGTGTTTTGTTTTGTTAGTCGGGATTGTGCCTACTAAAAATCTGTATCCTCTCGACGTATAGGGATTTATTTCATACATAGTTTCTATAATTTTCTTAATACCCATAATCGGATTTCTGGTTTTTGAATAACCTTGTAAAAAGAGTTCGTTTAGAGTATATTTATCGCGCATTATTTTTAGCGTGTATAAAAATTCGTTTATATCTTTTTGTTTTTGAAAACGATAATACGCACCGTTGGAATTTAGGTTTTCGTAATCTATGGTATTAAGAAGTTTCATTATCGCTTTTACGTTACCGTAAGCGAAAAGTGCCGCAATTAACGCGGCGTATTCGTTTTTGTATTTGTAGGCTATTAAAATCGGGTCGGGTTTGTTTTGGCTTATTTCATATATTCCCGATTTTAATAGATTATCAAGCTTTTCTTTCATTACTGTTTAATAGCCAACAGCGAATCGAGCATCTGATTGATTGTGGTTATAACTTTGGCGTTGGCTTGATATCCTCTTTGAAATTTTTCCAAGTTAATCAATTCTTCGTCGATATTAACGCCGCTTAGGGATTGATATTCGTTTGTTATACTTGTCAAAAGGGTTTTTGTTGTCTCTTTTTTTGAGTTGACGGTGTCGGCTTGGTTTGCCAAATCGCTTGTCATTCCTCTATAAAATTCGTAAATCGTAGAAGAGGTTGTCGTGTTTTTTACGTTAAAATTGACCTTTTCGTATTGGAGCTGTAACATTGCGTTAGCTACGGAATTGTCTCCGGAATTAGGGGTTTTTCCGGCGTTAATTAAACTCGGGTCGTCTTGGAATTTTTTATTTAACGTTATATCCGAAGCGTTAGAGCCGTCTAAAAATTTATTAACACCCATCGCCCCACCAAAATCGGCGCTGTCGTTATCGAGTCCTACGTATGTCGTTTCGTCTGTTTTTTTAGCTAAAACGAATTTTCCGTCTATAAATTCGGCTTGGTAATAATCGTCAAAATCGTTATCGGTGTTGTTGTCTTGATTATCGTCGATTTGAGGCGCGTTCATTTGAGAAACGATACCTTCTATTGTAGAGTATCGCGGGTCTTTGGAATCCATATCGACTTTAATCGTTCTTCTTGCGACTTCGTCACCGTCGTCATTATAAACCACTACGTCAAACGAACCGTTTTGCATTGGAATATCCAATGAATCGTTTACTTTGGAGAGAGGTTGATACTCTATTTCGTTTAAAGCGCTAAATAGTTTGGCTCCGTCATCTTTTACCAATACGTTGGGAGAATCAGCGCCGTTTGAATCAACGATTTTTAACTGTCCGTTTACCATTTTCGCCTGAGCGTCTATACCGTTGTCGTTAAGGGCGTCGTTGATTTTTTTCATTACGTCGTCAAGCGAATCGCTGGAATTTATCGATATTTTAATATCGTCTTGGTAGTTTCCTTGTGAATCGTATGTAGATAAAATCAAATCGCCGTCTCTAACGGGAGTTTTTAATAAATCGTATCTGCTGTATAGCGTATCTAAAGAGACGTCCGTTAAATCTTCCGGGATAGCGTTTGGTTTGTTGATTTGGTCCGTTACGACGTTTTCTTGGGCGGAATAGGAATAAATCGAATTTACGCTTCTAATTATTCCTTGAGCCAACGCGTCTAATTTTGTAAACATATCGCCCAAATATCCGTTTGTAGCGTTTCCTTCTTTATCAAATTCGGTCCCTCTTAAAGAAAACAAGGCTCCTATTTCTCCTCCCGTGACCGATTTTGTAATGTCTTTTTCGCTAAAATCCTGCATTTGTAAATATAAAGAAGGATTTTGTGTAGAGGTATCAAGTGTCAATTCGTGCGTAGTTGAATCGTCTACCAAAGGATATCCCCCAAGCAATATTTGATAATGCTCGCTGTAGTCTGTTGTTTCGACTCCTTGAGCGTCGACGGATTTTACTCCGTTTTTATAAACTTTTACGTCAAGAAGCTCTTTTAATCTTTTTTCCAAAGCGTCTCTTTTGTCTCTTAATTGATTGGCGTTTGTTTTGCCGTTTGCTTCGTATGTAGTTATCTCTTTATTTATATCTCCTATTTGTTTTATAATCGTATTTGCTTCTTTAACTTTTGAGGTGAGTGAATCGTTTATGCTTTTTTGTATCTCTTCAAGTTTTCCTTTCACCGTTTTTATATTATCGGTTAGCGTTTGGGTTTTTGCCGCCAAATCCACTTTGACCGACGCGTCGTTGGGATTTGAAGCAAGCGTTTGCCACGCATTGAAAAAATCCTCCAAATCTTTATATAATCCGCTGTCCGTTACGTCCGGAAAATAGGTCGTTATCTCTTTTAAATACTGGTCTTGTGTATCCAAATTGGCGTATGAAGCCGAAGTGGAAGTGTATCTGTTGAATAAAAACGTATCGGTTATTCTGTATACAGACGATATTTCCACTCCCGTGCCGATATCCCCGGGTGTCGTATTTATGGAAGGAAGGGAAGAAAAAACGGCTCGTTCGCGCACGTAGTCCGGATTAGATGCGTTTGAGATATTGTTGGAAACTACGTCAAGAGAATTCTGGTGCGCTTTAAGTCCTGTAAGCGCGGTTGAAAAAGCCGATGAAATAGCCATGTTAAGCCTTTAATTTTAAATTCGAATAACTAAACGATTCGTTTTTGTAATTAATACTCTCTTCGTTTTTGATTTTTGCTAAGAGCGTATTGTAAAAGTTGGCTACCGTTAAAGCGAGTTTGGAAAATCGCTTATGAAGAGCGTTGAATTCGAACAGTTTTTCTTTAAAGAGATTAAAAAGTTTTTCTTCTTCGGCGGAAAATATCTCTTCTACCGGTTTGTTTCTTGATAATAATATATTGTCTATTTCCGATTTTAATTTAGCAAATTCGTTTGCCAAGTCCTCTTTTTTTCTTATATTTTTAAAAACTTCTTCATGATTGGCTTGTGAAATATTTTGTATATCTTCTTTTGTTACGGATATTAAATTTTCGAGAACTAAAATAGTGTTTTTTAATGTTGTTTCAAGCATTGCCCTTCCTTTTATTTACGGAAGGGTGAGAGATTAAAGTAGAGAATCTGCAAAGGCTTTTGCCGTTTTATCCAAATCTATTTTATATTCGCCTTTTTGAATCTGTTGTTTAATCTCTTCTACCCTTCCAATTTTTTCTTCTTTTTGTGTGCTTTGAGCGCGTTTTTTTTCGGTTTGGGTAGTAGCGATAAATTGTTGTGTATTTCCTATTTGTTTTATCATTTATTCAACCTTTAGGTTTTTTATAATTCTACCCAATATATCGGCAGATTATAAAAAAAATTAAATTTTGTCTTTCAAATAATTGAAAAGTAATTTGCTATACCCGAACCCGCCGCTTAAGTTTTTAGCCAATTCGTCTTGATACATCGATTGATATATTTTTTCTCCCGCACTTGTCGGAAAAAGAGAGTCCTCTTTTTTTAACGCGTCTTTAAGATAAAATTTCAAAATTTCACTCTCAAATGCGTCACAGTTTTGTTTTAGTTTTTTTAAATCTTTCGTATTTGAAAGATTTATTTTATGATGTGTTGCGATGTTGATTTCATATTTACTCATGACTTCTCCTTAATTGACTATCAATTTTGCGTTTATCGCGTCACTTGTTTTTAGATTTTCCAAAATCGCGATAATATCTTGCGGTGTCGCTTTGAATTTTTGAAACATCTCCGTCAAGTCCAAAATTGACGTCTCTTTTTTGATTTTGATAACGAAATTGCCGTATGTAATTACGGTCGGCGCTACTACTATATTACCTCCAGCAACAATCGTTCCGGTTCGTTCGTCTATCACTATTACGTTTGGCATTTTGCTTGTTACGTCAAGGTTTTGGACTTGGGCTAAAAATTCCGGCATGCTGAGGTTTTGAGGTTTTTTGAGTTTTATCGTCCTTGGGTCTATGGCTACGGCGGCTTTGGTTTTGAAATATTTGTTAATTTTGTTTTGAATGGCTACGGCTAAGTTAAAGTCGCTTCTTTTAAGAGATAAAGTTGCGTATTGTTGATGATACAAATCCCACGCTACGGCTCTTTCAACCGTAGCGCCGTTTATAACTTTTACGGTGGTGGTAAAGTGCTTTTGGTTTTTGGTCCCTTTTAGGTTAAATCCGCCCATGCTTATAGGTCCTTGGGCGAGTGCGTAGATTTTGCCGTTTACGCCTTTTAGGGGTGTAATGAGTAATACTCCCCCTTCAAGCGATTTGGCGTCACCTATGGAGGAAACGGTTATATTGATTTTGTCTCCTTCTCTGGCAAAGGGAGGCAGACTTGCCGTAACCATTACCGCAGCTACGTTTTTGGATTTGATGTCTTTGGGGTCGAGTTTTACGTTTACGTTTTTTAATAGATTCGAAAGCGTCTGATTTGTGAATTTCGAAGAGGAATCACCGCTTCCGTTTAGTCCTACGACCAAACCGTAGCCTATTAGTTGGTTGTCTCTGACTCCTACGATGTTAGTTAGATTTTTAATAGGTGTGGCGAAAAGATTGGTAGATATAAACATATAAAAAACCAAAATAAACATAACGGCTAAAATCTTTTCGTATCTGTCTAAAATAAACGCCATAAAATTCCTTTTTGACAAAAAGAGCAAATCTTATTCCGAAAAAAAGAGTGATTTAAAATGAAATTTTTAGAAAAATTGCTAAAAAACGAAAAAATTGTGATATAATTTCGAATCCTCAGCCCTGTGCAAGGGCGGTAAGCGACAACGCTTCAGGACCGGAAGGTAGCAGAGCATCGCTTATCGCTCTGTGCCGCAGGTGTCTGGGGACTTTGTTAATTAATAGTGACAGACACCGATATGTGAAAGTGAAAAAAAGAAGCGGATTAAAGCGCTTCTTTGGCTTTTTGAACCAATTTTGCAAACGTTTCCGGTTCGTTCATCGCAAGGTCGGCTAAAATTTTTCTATCCAATTCGATGTCGGCTTTTTTCAATCCGTTGATAAATCTTGAATAGTTTATATCGTTTAATCTACAAGCCGCGTTGATTCTTATAATCCACAATTTTCTGAAATCTCTTTTCTTTTGCTTTCTGTCTCTAAAAGCGTATACGAGACTTCTTTCGATTTGTTCTTTGGCTTTTCTGAAATGTTTTCTTCTACCGCTGTAGAAGCCTTTAGCCATTTTTAATATTTTTTTATGTCTTTTTCTTCTAACCGTTCCGGTTTTTACTCTCATTGTTTCTCCTTCATGTTGGCGTGCGTTTGCAACTTAACGTTATACGTGAGGCGATTGCCTACTTTGCCGTTACTTCACTGTCGTTAAATTCCAAGTAGTGTTTTCACTTCTTTTACGTTTGTTTTGTCAACGTATTTAGGCGCTCTAAGTTTTCTTTTTCTTTTTTGGGATTTTTTCGTTAGGATATGGCTTCTAAAAGCGCTTCCTCTTTTGATTTTCCCGCTTTTTTTAACTTTGAATCTTTTAGCCGCCCCTCTGTTTGTTTTCATTTTAGGCATAGCGTCTCCTTTTGCGAAATGAGTTGGAATTATAACATATAACTCGATAAATATAATATAATTACGTCAGATATTTGCTAAAATTATGAAAAAAGGAAAAATTTGAGAAAAGCAATCGCCTTTACGGGACCGAGCAATTCGGGGAAAACGACTTTAATCGAAAAAATCGCCAAAAGACTGATTAGCAGTTATAAAATCGCAATTATAAAAAACGACCCTTCCGATAAAGCCGTGTTTGACAAAGAGGGCAAAGATAGTTATAAATTTTTTCAAACGGGTGCGGAAGTTGTAGTTACTTCTCCTACGAGGACGACCTATTTTTCGCACAGACAAAAGTCGCTTGATGAAATAGTCGCAATGATTAACGATTTCGATATATTGTTGGTTGAAGGGTTGAAATATCTTCCGTTACCGAGACTCGGGATTTTTAGGGGTGAAGTAGAGGAGAGTTATTTTAGATACATTAAAGCCATCGCCGTTGATGAAACGGTCGATAGAAACAAAATACCCGCCGGTATCGAAGTGCTGGATTTGAATAATATAGACGAAATTATAGACTGGGTTTTGAAAAACGCGCAAAATATTTAAAGGAGCAGTAATGACGGAAATAATAAATTCGATACAGAAAATAGCCGTTGAGATTAAAGAAGCGATAAAAACGCAAGATACGGGCAAAATAGATTCGCAAAACGCAAGCGGCGACGACCAGGCAAAGCTTGATGTTATAAGCGACGAAATAGTCGAAAGGCACCTTTTAAACACTTCGAGTGTATCGGCTATAATCAGCGAAGAAAAAGAGGGCGTCGTTAGAAGCGAGCACGACGGAAAATATTACGTAGCATACGACCCGCTTGACGGGAGCAGTTTAATTGATGTGGATTTGAGTGTGGGAAGTATTTTTGGCATTTATAAAGGCGGGTTTAATGCCGAAGAGCTTGTAGCCGCCGTTTATGTCGTATACGGTCCGAGAGTCGAAATGGTAGTGGCAAGGGATAATGTGGAGTTGTTTAGGCTTGATGAACGTAGCGAAGAGTTTAAATACGTTAAAGAATTGAGACTTAGCGAAAAAGGAAAAATTTTAGGTCCGGGAGGGACGCAGAAAAATTGGTATGCTTTTCATAAAGAGATGATAGATTCGTTTTTCAAAGAGGGATACAGATTAAGATACAGCGGGGGAATGGTGCCAGATTTGCATCAAATTTTGCTAAAAGGAGGGGGGCTTTTTGCTTATCCCGCCACAACCGACAAACCAAAAGGCAAACTTAGAAAACTTTTCGAAGTTTTTCCGTTTGCATACGTCTATAACAGAGCCGGAGGATTGGCTATTGACGGGTTTGAGGATTTGTTGAGTCTGGATACGCAAGGATATCACGACACGACGCCTTGTTTTTTCGGAAGCGATTACGAAATACGCAAAGTGTTGGAAACATATGAGAAAAACAAAGAAAAATTAAAAGGATAAGAATGGCTGATTGCAAAACATACTATTTAACAACACCTATTTATTACGTAAACGACATACCGCATATAGGACACGCATATACCACTATAATAGCCGATACCATAGCCAGATATTCAAGACTTAAGGGTATCGATACGTTTTTTTTAACAGGAACCGACGAACACGGTCAAAAAATCGAAGAAGCGGCAAAATTGAGAGGAAAAACGCCAAAAGAGTATGCCGATGAAATTAGTTCGAAATTTAAAGCGCTGTGGGACGAATTCGAAATAAGTTACGACAAATTTATCCGCACGACCGATGAAGAGCATATAAAAGGCGTCCAAAAAGCGTTTTTGGAGATGTATGAAAAAGGCGATATTTATAAGGATTATTACGAAGGGCACTATTGCGTTAGTTGCGAGAGTTTTGTAGCTCCTTCCCAGCTTGTAAACGACGAGTTGTGTCCGGATTGCGGAAAACCTACGAGAATAATCAAAGAAGAGTCATATTTTTTTAGGCTTTCGAAATATCAAGATAAAATTCTGCAATGGCTTAAAAACAAAAAACCTATTTTACCGGAAGCTAAAGCCAACGAAGTTATCAGATTCGTAGAAGAAGGCTTAAAAGATTTGTCTATTACAAGGACGTCTTTTGAATGGGGAGTAAAACTTCCAAAAGAGATAAACGACCCTAAACATGTCGTATATGTTTGGCTTGATGCCCTTTTTAACTATTTGACCGCTTTGGGATACGGAAGCGAAGACGAAAGCAACGTAAAAAAATATTGGCCCGCAAATCTTCATATCGTAGGAAAAGATATCTTAAAATTCCATGCCGTTTATTGGCCCGCGTTTTTAATGAGTATAGGTTATGAGCTTCCAAAAAACATAGCCGCTCACGGTTGGTGGACCAGAGACGGGGAAAAAATGAGTAAAAGCAAAGGGAACGTAATAAATCCAAAAGAAGTTGCCGATGCATACGGAATAGAGAATTTTAGATACTTTTTGTTAAGAGAAGTCCCGTTTGGCGCGGACGGGGATTTTAGCGAAAAGGCTTTGATAGATAGAATAAATAACGATTTGGGTAATGATTTGGGAAATCTTTTAAACAGACTCATAGGAATGGCTTATAAATATTTTGACGGTAAAATTGCCACTCAAAACGTAGAAAAATATTTTTCCAAAGAGTTAAACGAGGCGTATGAAATAGTTCAAAATTTGGAAAAAACCTATCTGTGGAAGATGCAAATTCATAAATTTTTAGAAGAACTTTGGAAAGTGCTCTCTATCGGAAATAAGGCTATAGATACCTACAAACCGTGGGAGCTTATGAAAAACGGGGAAGAGGAAAAAGCAGCCGCGCTTTTGGGCTTGATAGCCAACTTGCTTGCGCTAAGTGCGGTGAATTTACACGCCGTAATGCCTAAGACCACTCAAAAAATAGCTAATGCGCTTGGATTTAAGATAGATACGCAACATTTTAACGCGCTTATGAATGGAGAATTGCTCGATGATTTCGTAATAGAAAAAATACCGCCGCTTTTCCCTAAAATCGAAAAACCTTTAATGAAAAAAACCGAAGTAAAAAAAGAGACTCCTCAAAACGTAATTACAATAGACGAATTTTTTAAAACGGAATTAAAAATCGGTGAAATCGTAAAAGCCCAAGACGTAAAAAAATCAAAAAAACTGTTGAGATTGGAAGTCGATTTGGGAGAGGGTAAATTAAGACAAATAGTAGCCGGAATAAAAGAGTATTATACTCCCGAAGAACTTGAAGGGACGCAAGTGTGCGTGGTTAGTAATCTAAAACCGGCAAAACTTATGGGAATGGTTAGCGAAGGTATGCTTTTAGGAGCAAAAGACGATGAAGGATTTAGTTTAATCAGACCGGAGAAAAAGAAAAAAGTGGGGACACCTATTAAATAAAGGTCCGTTGTGAAAATAGAAACATTGGTAAATTTAATAAGCGGGGAGCTTTTAAATTCCCCTTATATCAGCGAGGTGGTCTCATATACAGACAATGCCGAAGAAGTCAGAAGAGGGAGCTGTTTTTTTTCCTTTGGGGGAGATATTAATAAAGCGGTTAAAAACGGGGCGTATGCGATTATTTCGGATAAATACGAACGAGTAACGGATAAAGAGATAGCCTGGATTAAGGTTGATGATTTAAAAAGTGCGATTTTTGATATCGTAAAGTATGAAAATATGACTACTACGGTAAAGTTTACCGATGAGATCACTCTTGATATTATAGAAAAAATGAATCAGTCCCATGAAGTTATAATCTTAAAAACACTAAACGATTTGCTGAGGGGACTTAATTTTCCGGGTGCCGTATTGGTTACGAGTAGGGAGGAGTTTAAAAATCTTTTTTTTAGCGTAGAACGCGTCAAAGAAAAAAAAATAGACCTTATTCAACTAACTCTGTTTCTTTCGAAATTTGAAAACACTCAGATTAATCTTCCATACGTTTATAAAAAAAATTTCTCCAAAGCGTTGAATTTTTTTATAAAAGAAGGGTTGAAATATACGCTTGATTTTACGCTTGAGAGATTCAAACCCATCTTTGTCGATAGCGAGTTTAGGCAAGTACCATACGGTAGTAGCGAAAAAGTATTGATAACCGGTATTAAAAGTGATGAGTATTTTTTTGATGAACTAAATTATTTTATTCAAAATACCAAGCACGCAAAAAGCGTAGTGATTAATAAAAAAAACAGAAAATTGCTTAAAGAGGGATTTAATTTCGCGTTAATTGTCGATACGGAAATTAAGCTCGGAGAAGAAGAGCTTCAAAAGGGGTTGTTTTGATTAAGATAGAAAAAATAAATACCTTATGCAAAGGTAAATATTTGGAATTAAAAGAGGTTTTTTTCGATTATTTCGGTAAAAAAAGAAGATGGGAGGTTTGTAATTCCCACGATAGCGTTGCGGTGTTGATTTATGATAAGGATTTGGAATCAGTAATTATGGTAAAGCAGTTTCGATTGCCGGTGTTTTTAAAAAACGAAGACGGATACAGCTATGAGCTTTGCGCCGGTCTTTGCGATAAAAATAAATCCAAACTCACCATAGCCAAAGAAGAGATACAAGAGGAGTGCGGTTATGACGTTGATGAATCTAAGATTATTAAAATAACTTCGACATGGGCGAGTGTGGGGACCAATGCGGCAAATCAGACTGTATATTACGTTGAGGTTACGCAAAAAGAAAAGGTTGGTTTAGGGGGCGGAATTGATGATGAGGATATCGAGATAGTCGAAATTAAAAAAGATGACGTTAGAGATTTTGTTTTTGACGAAAGCAAAGTAATAACCCCCGGTGCCAAATTCGCCCTAATGTGGTGGGTTCATAAAAACCAAAACGAAACTCCAAACAGGGAATTATTTTAAAAAAATATTAAAAACTTCGTAAATAAAGCGGATTTTTCTAAAACTGAAAAGATTATTTTTTATGTCAGGAAATATAATACCCGGCTGACAGTTTTTCGGCGGTGTCAGCCTTTGAAGCGAATTGCAGCACAAAGCCGCTCTATTGCTTGGGAGTGATGAAATTATGACAAAAAACACTAAAGGAGAGAGATGAAACATATATTTAGAGAATACGATATAAGAGGAATTTTCGAAAAAGACCTAAACGAAGATGTAGTTAAAAAAATAGGTTATTGTTTGGCTCAACGGATTAGAGGGGAGTATGTATTTGTCAGTTACGATGCCAGAGAACATTCCAAAACATTGCACCAATGGCTTGTGAGCGGACTTAACGGGGCTGGCAAAAAAGTTATAAGCGGAGGTTTGTTACCTACCGGTGCGAATTATTTTGCTTCGTTTAATTCCTTGTGTTTAAACAGCGGGCGTGTGGAAGTTTCCGCAAGCGTGCAAATAACCGGGTCTCATAATCCTCCGGAGTATAACGGCTTTAAGATTACCGTAGATAAAAGCCCTTTTTACGGAGAAGATATCTATAAACTTGCTGAAGATGTTATACACGCCGATATAGACATTCAAACCGACGATAAAGTAATCGAATATGATTTAAAGCAAGATTATATCAACTACATATCAAACCAGTTTTCTCATCTTAAGGGGCTTAGATTAAATGCGGTTTTTGATTGCGGTAACGGGACGGCTGGAGTTGTATTAAGAGACATTTTGGAAAGAATAGGTATTGAAGAGTATGAGATAATCTTTGAAGACCCCGACGGGACTTTTCCAAATCATCACCCCGACCCGAGCGAAGAGGAGAATTTGGCATGGGTTAAAGAGGCGTTGAAAAAAGATAGAAATTATGCGTTTGCGTTTGACGGAGATGCCGACAGAATCGCTTTTTTGGATAAGAAATATAATTATAAAGGCGATATACTCGCTTATTTTTTTGCAAAAACAATGAAAAATCCGTGTGTTATTAGCGAGGTAAAAGCTTCTCAGGTTATGTATGACGAAATAAATAAAATCGGAAGAGCTATTATGTATAAAACGGGGCATAGTAATTTAAAGACGCTTCTAAAACAAAAAAAATGTGATTTAGCCGCCGAAGTTAGCGGACATATCTTTTTTAACGACAGATATTTCGGGATAGACGACGCTATTTACGTAGCTTTTAGGATAATGGAACTCATCAAGGAAGGGTTTGAGTTTGCAAAAGAGTTCGAATCGTTGCCAAAAGTTTACAATACGGACGAAATAAAAATTCAAACCACCGAAGAGAAAAAATTTCAAATCGTAGACTCTTTGAAAGATGAACTTAATAGATTAAAATCGGAGATGAATATAAAAGAGATTATAGACGTAGACGGCGTTAGGGTGATTTTTGACAAAGGGTGGGGATTGATTCGTCCAAGTAACACCACTCCGGTTTTGGTTACGAGATTTGAAGCCAAAACCAAAGAAGAACTTGAAAAAATCAAATCTTCTCTTACCTCTTTACTTAAGAAGTTTATTTAACTTCTTTTTCTCTGTTTAATAAAATTAAATCAATCGGTTTAACTTTTTTATGGAGTGTGTATTTTTGTATCAAAAGTTGATTGACATACGCTCAATTTTATTGTATAATATTGCAATAAAATATCATATTAGTGTATAATTCAAAGGAGGGGAAATGAGTAAAAGTTTATATGAAGTCTTAGGGGTTAGCGAAAACGCTACACAAGACGAAATTAAAAAAGCATATAGAAAATTAGCAAGAAAGTATCACCCGGATATTTGTAAAAAACCGGAGTGCGAGGAGAAGTTTAAAGAGATAAATACCGCTTATGAAATTTTGGGAGATGAGGAAAAACGTAGACAATACGACCAGATGGGCGACGCTATGTTTAACAATCAAAATTTCCAAGATTTTTATAAGCAACATAAAGATATGGATATCGAAGAAATCCTCTCCCAAATCTTCGGCGGCGGATTTAGTGGTTCGAGAAGGAGCGCTGGATTTGGCGGTTTCGGGTTTGATGGATTCGGCGGCGGATTTATGCCGGACTTAGATATTCACGCCAAAATCAAAATACCGTTTGATTTGGCGATGAAAGGCGGGGTGTATACTATAAACCTTAATGGTGAGAGTATAAAAGTAAAAATTCCCGAAGGCATTAAAACCGGACAAAAATTAAGAGTTAGAGGCAAAGGTAAAACCTTCCAGGGACATAGAGGCGATTTGATACTTGAAGTAGAAGTGACTCCGCACCCTGAATGGGAAAGAGTAGGTAACGATTTGTATAAAAAAGTCGACGTGCCTTTAAAAACGATGATGTTTGGAGGAAAAATAGGCGTAGATACGTTTAAAGGGAATATAAACGTAAAAGTGCCTCAAAATTCTAAGTGTTGTCAAAAATTAAGAGTAAAAGGTTACGGCGTTAAGGGCGGCAATTTGTATTTGGAATTAAGACCTATAATTCCGAAAATAGAAGAATTGGACCCTCAATTAGCTGAAATGATGAAGGAGAAGTTGCCTGAATAATAGCTATAAAGGAGGTGAGTATGTATAGCTATGACGAACCGGTTTATTTGATAAGCGTTGTGAGTAAAATATTAAATATTCACCCTCAAACGTTAAGACAATACGAAAGAGAAGGTTTGATAAAACCGAGTAGGACAGAAGGCAAAATGCGCCTCTATTCCCAAAGAGATATAGACAGACTTAAGCTGATTTTATCTTTGGTTAGGGATTTAGGTGTTAATTTAGCCGGTGTGGAGATTATACTGCAATTAAAAGAAGAGATAGAAAATCTGCAAAACGAAATAGAAACGTTAAAAAAACAGCAAGGACAGATTCCAAGAAATAGAAGCGTAGTGATTAAAAAAGAGAATTATCAGTTGATTTTGATACCGACTAAAGAAGAAGATTAAAACAGATGAAAAGGAAGAGTTAAAACTCTTTTGAATAATTTAAAAGGCGAAAGCAGTATATCTTTACCTAAGTCTTCTTTGACCTTAGGGTCGTTTATATCTCCCTTTACGGTCAGTTTTATATCCAAATTACCGTCTTTGCCGAATAAAATATAGCTGATTCCTTTCCCGATAATCGGGATTTTTTTCAATTTGATTTTTAATTTTGCCGTAACTTTTAAAAAGATGTAGTTTTTATTGAAATCGACATACCCTTTTGCCGAAAAATCGAGGTTGTGTCCTTTTATTACCGCTTTTTTGACATATAAAACTTTGTTGTAAATCAAATAACTGATAAATCCACTTTTGATTTTGTATCCTTTGGAAGAGAACCCCGGCGAAGAAAATGTCAAAAGCGAAGGTAGGGTGTTGATAAAGGCGATTATATTATTTAGCGCTTTTAGGTCTTTGACTATTGCGTAGTTGATGAATACTTTGCCGGTATAAAAGTCGTCCGGAGATTTTACGGTTACGAAATCCAAATCTATTTTACTAAAAAAGTCTAAATTCGGTAAAAACGCGTCATACTCTTCTTTTAAAAAATGTTTTCCTTCTATAAAAATATAGTTTTGTTTGCTGTATCCTTCAATGCTACTTTGTTTATATTTTGAATAAAATTTCAATTTCCCGTTTTTATATGAAAATTCTGCTTTTTGAGATAAAAATTTGTGCGTTTTGTATATAAGGTTTGTATTTGTTGTATTTAAAGTTATCGACATATCGGTAGTTTTGGTCTGGTTGTCGTCTAAATTTAGGTATTTTTCCAACGGATAGAGGTTTATATCTATGCCATGCAAGTTTGCGTTTATTTTGTTGTCGTCTATAAGGACGTTTATGTGGTCGTTGTAAAAAAAGATTTTTTTGTTTACCAAAATATAGATATAAATTTTTGATAAAGGTTTTAATTTGGACGTTACTTTTTTAAGAGAGTGAGGATATAAAATCGGCTGATTAAGCAACACGTATGAGATTATGTCGATTTTTTTGCCGAATCTGATAAGTAAAATACCGTCTTTAACGAAATGTTTTAAGTATGAATATTTAAGCAGGTTTTTTAAAGGGCTGATTATTAGGTTTTTGTAATAAAAATTGATTGCGAGTTTTGAATTTTTACATTTTAATATTTGGTTGTTTAAATCGATTGTGATTTTTTCTTTATAATTTTTGAGGTTTATGAGTTTGTCTATTTTGAAATTTATCAACGCGTCAATATTAAAAAGATTTTGTTTGTAATCGTAAAGAGCGTTTGCTTCGAAATTTAATTTTAAGAATTTATTGATTACGAAAGAAGAATTTGCCGTTTTTATTTTTATGTTTTTTTCGGTTATAAAAACTTCTCCTACCGGTATTAAGAGTTTAAAAGCAAAGAGTTTAAATTCGGAAAAAAGGGTTTTGATTTTTACGTTAACGCTTAGTTTTTTCAAATTTATTTTACCGAATATTTGGTTTTTGCCTTTTATTTGCGTTAGGGGGATTTGTATATGCAGGAATTTTTTAAGCAACGTTTTTATATTGTTTTGAAAAGTCGCTTCGGAGTAGAACGTAACCGTATAGTTTCGGAGTGTGACGTCGTGGACGTTTACGTTATTGTATGAGGCTTTTTTTATTTTTGCGGTTTTATTTTTAACGTTGGCTTGAATATCGGTTGCAAAGGCGTCGAACCCGAAGATTTTACCTTTTACATACGGTAATTCGAGGTTGTAATCTTTACCTTGAATATCGGCGCTTTGAAGGGTTATGTTTTTGGAAGAAATGTTTAATTGATTTAATGCGTAGAAAAAATGAGCGTCGAAAACGTTTAGATATTCCCTATATGCCGATACGGAAAATTTATGATAATTTGCATCTATTTTTTTAGCGTAAAGGTTAAAGTCGTTTTTGTTTTTAAAAATCAACTGGACGCCGGAAGCTTTTATGTGGGCTTTGTCGTATATGTATGCCGAATTTTTTGAGGTGGCGATTATGAATCCGGTTTTGGGAAAATACGTCGCTTTTATATTAATAAACCAAGCTTTTATTTGAGGTTGGGAAACGATAAGACGTTTTGCTTTTAGATGAATACGACGGTTATGCTTGGTAAGGGAAGTGTCGTATGCCTTAACGCGGTAGTCTTCGTATTTTACGTTTAGGTATGATGATTGTATATCGGGATTTAGATTGTTTAAATCAAGTATAATATGCAGATTTTTGGCAAAAAGGTCTGTTTTTTTATAAGTATATTTTAGCGTTTTGAAATAAGACCTTAAAAAACCTTTGTGGCTTAGGAAGGCGTTAAATTTGTTTTCGTTTATGTTTCCTTTAATCTCAATCCCGGTTTTTTTCGGGATAACGATGGTATTTTGTAGAAGAAAATAAGGGGTTTTGAGCATTTGGACTAAAATTTCGCTTTTTTTCGGGAATATTACGATTTTTGCGTTTACGTTATCCGAATTAACGGTGAATACATTTTTTTTTAGTAAAATTGCGTAATCGTTATTACGATAGCGAATACGGTCTATTTTTACGAGCTGGAAAAAATTTATGATTTTTAAAAGTTTGAAAAAGTTTCCGTTAAGTTTGAATTTCTTCGTAGAGGGGGTGTATTTAATATCTATTCGGGATATTTTAAGTACAATTTTGTTTTCTATTTTGAGATTTATATTTTTTAGTAAAACGTTTTTAAACTTCAAACTGTTTATATGAATACCGTTGAAAAGGGATACGAGGGAAATGACTGTAAATAAAAAAATACCTATAATTATTACGTTTGTAGAAATTTTTTTGATATTCACTATATTTGTCCTTTTTTATTTGACTCGACCGGTAAAAACCTCAAGGGTGATATATATACCCAAAGGTAGTGTAAATTATACAATAAAATCTCTGACTAAAGAGGGATACGACGTAGGATTTTTGGATAGAATCGTATTATTTTTTATCGGGAAGCCTCAAGCGGGCTGGATTGATTTAAAAAGCGGGTTTTTAACGAAGTTTGATTTTTTGGATAAACTCACCACTTCCAAAGCCGCAATGGTAAAAGTGACTATAATTCCCGGAGAAACTACCTATTTCGTATATAAGCTATTGGAAAAAAAATTAAAGCTAAAAAACGTAAACTGCGGATTTGACGAGGGGTATTTAAAACCGGATACATATTTTTTACCGATAGGAATGAGCGAACGCAACGTTTGTAAATATTTAGGCGATATCGCAAAAAAATACCATAAAAGTATCTCCGAGAGATTTTTTGGGAATTACGACTATTTGAGATATAAAAAATTTTTGATTATCGCAAGTATTATCCAAAAAGAGGCGGCAAACGCGTCTGAAATGAAAAAAATATCCTCAGTTATTTACAACAGACTAAAAAAACATATGAAACTGCAAATGGACGGCAGTCTTAATTACGGAAAATATTCCCATATAAAAATCACCCCTCAACGTATTAAAAACGACTACACCAGATACAATACGTATAAATATTACGGATTGCCGCTCGGGGCTGTTTGCATACCGAGTAAAGAGGCAATTGTTGCGGCTATTTTTCCGGAAAAAACAAAATATCTTTATTTTGTAAAGTGTAAAAATCGTCATCTTTTTGCAATAACGTATCAGCAACATTTAAGAAACATAAAAAAATGTAAATAGTTGAGTTTCTTTTCGTAACACTCTTTTGGTTTTGAAAATTTTTATTGTTACTTTTCGTATAAAAGGTGATAAAATTTAACAATAAAAAAAAAGGAGTGTACATGGCAAATCCAACAATTGTGTGGACTAAAATCGACGAAGCGCCTTATCTTGCGACGTTTAGTCTTCTTCCTATAATGGAAGGCTTTACGAAAGATGCGGGAATAAATTGGGAATTAAGAGACATCTCTCTTGCCGGAAGGGTTATCGCGGAATTTAGCGATATGCTACCGGAAAACCTAAGACAAAGCGACGAGCTTGCTTATCTTGGCGATTTGGTTAAAAAACCTGAAGCCAACGTAATTAAATTGCCGAATATTTCGGCGTCAGTGCCTCAACTTGTGGCTACTATCAAAGAACTGCAAGCGCAAGGGTATCCTCTACCGGATTTTCCTGAAGAACCTAAAAACGCCGAAGAAGAAAAAATCAAACTAAAATATCTTAAATGCGTAGGAAGTAACGTAAACCCGGTATTAAGAGAAGGTAATTCCGACAGAAGACTTGCCGAGCCTGTTAAAAATTATGCGAAAATGCACCCTCACAGCATGAAACCGGTAAGTCCGGATAGCAAATCGTATGTTGCACATATGGAGAAAAAAGACTTCTATGAAACAGAACAAAGTTTTACAAGCGATAAAAATCAAAACGTTATTATCGCATTTGAAGATAAAAACGGAAACAAAAAAGAGTTAAAAGAAGTGCCGGTTGAAGCTGGAGAAGTCTTTTCTGCGGCTACGTTAAACGTAGAAGAACTAAGCAGATTTTTCGAAAAAGTTATCAATGAGGCAAAAGAAAAAGATATCCTTTTCTCTTTACACGTTAAGGGTACGATGATGAAAATATCAGACCCTACGTTTTTTGATTACGCTATTAGGGTTTATTACAAAAAACTATTCGATAAATTCGGTAAAGAATTGGAAGAGATAGGATTTAATCCAAGAAACGGTTTGGCGGATTTGTATGCAAAACTCGACAAACTGCCGGAAGATAAAAAACAAGCTATATTGGATACGATTGACGAAATTTATAAAGAACAACCTCGTTTATACATGGTTGACAGCGACAACGGCATTACAAACCTTCACAGACCTAACGACGTTATCGTTGACGCTTCTATCCCTGCAACGATTAAAAACGGGCTTAAAGGTTGGGGACCTGATGGTGAAGTGGAAGATTTGGTAATTACCGTCCCGGATAGAACGTATGCAACAATGTATAAAGAAATAGTAGCCGACATAGTTAAACACGGGCAATTTGACCCTACCAAAATAGGAACCGTCCAAAACGTAGGACTTATGGCTAAAAAAGCCGAAGAATACGGAAGCCACGACAAAACGTTTTTTGCACCGACCGACGGTAAATTCTTAGTGCTTGACGCTGACGGAAACAGACTGTTTGAATTTGAAGTAGGAAAAGGCGACGTATTTAGAGCGTATAGCGCAAAAGATATCGCTATTAAAGACTGGATTAGACTTGCGGTGGAAAGAGCTAAAGAGAGCGGTCTTCCGATTGTATTCTGGCTTGATAGCAACAGAGCTCACGACGCACAATTGATAAGAAAAGTTATCGAATATATGCCTCAATTCGGTCTTGAAGGTGTAGAATATTACGTAATGGCTCCGGAAGAAGCTATGAAATATACGTTGCCTAGATTTAGAGCGGGTCTTGGGACTATTTCCGTAACCGGTAACGTATTAAGAGACTATTTAACGGACTTATTCCCTATTATCGAAGTCGGAACGAGTGCAAGAACATTGTCTATCGTGCCTCTATTGGCTGGCGGAGGACTTTATGAAACGGGTGCCGGAGGAAGTGCGCCTAAACACGTAGAGCAGTTTATAAAAGAAGGACATTTAAGATGGGATAGTTTGGGTGAGTTCCTTGCAACTGTCGAATCACTAAAACTTGCTAAAAAACAAGGTGCCGACGAAATCACGGACGTTATAGCGGACGCGCTAAATAGAGCCGTAGGAAAATATCTTGAAAACGATAAAACTCCAAAAAGAAAAGTAGGACAACTCGATAATAGAGGAAGTCATTACTATTTGGCGAGATATTGGGCTGAAGAGCTTGCAAACAGCGGAAATAAAGATTTGGAAGCTAAATTTAGACCGGTAGCTAAAGAACTTAAAGAAAACGAAGAAAAAATATTAAGCGAGATAGCCGCCGTTGAAGGTAAACCGGCTGATATCGAAGGATATTATCACCCTAACGAAGAGAAAGTCGCTAAATATATGCGTCCGAGCGAAACGTTTAATAAAATAATAGACGCGCTAAGATAATCCCTTTTGGGATTATTTTCCATAAAGGTTGAAAATGTCTAATAAAGTATCAATAGTTGGTGCCGGGAACGTCGGAAGTATAGTTGCTTATTCTCTTGCAATGCAAGGGCTTGCTCATGAAATAGTTTTGGTCGATAGAGATACCGACAGAGCCAAAGGTAAAGCTCTTGATATGAGCCATGCGGCGAGTGCGGTGAGAAGCCATTCCATTGTAAGAGCCGCACAAAGTTACGAAGACGTCAGAGGCTCTAAAGTAGTGGTAATAACGGCGGGATTTCCGAGAAAACCCGGTATGACAAGAGAAGATTTGCTTATAAAAAACGCCGAAATAATGCGCGATGTCGTAACTCAAATTAAACAAGTAGCTCCAGACAGTATCTTAATAGTCGTATCAAATCCTTTGGACGCAATGACGTATACCGCTCTTAAAATTTCCGGATTTCCTAAAAACAGAGTTATAGGAATGGCTGGGATTTTGGATAGTGCGAGAATGGCTTATTTTATTTATGAAAAATTGGGTTACGGAGCCGGTCAAATAAGAGCCAGCGTAATAGGAGGGCATGGCGACTTTATGGTGCCTTTGCCTAAATACTCAACTGTTGCGGGCGTTCCTCTTTCGGATTTGCTTTCTCAAAGGGAGATTGACGAAGTAGTAGAACGCACCAAAAAAGCCGGTGCCGAAATCGTAGGGTATCTTAAAACGGGAAGCGCTTATTTCGCTCCGGGTAAATCTACTGCTATAATGGTCGAAGCTATTTTAAAAGATTCTAAGCAAATATTCCCTTGCGCGGCTTATCTGGAGGGCGAATACGGTTATAACGACATAGTAAACGGCGTGCCGGTAATGATAGGAAAAGAGGGTGCCGAAAAGGTTATAGAAGTAACGCTTGACCCTTGTGAAAAAGAGCTTTTTAGAAAAAGCGTAAACGCCGTTAAAGAGATGGTTGACGTATTAAACAAAGACTTTTTAAAGGAAGAAAAATGAGAGTCGTAAAATATGATGATATCGTAAAATCGATAAAAGACATGATTATATATTCGGCGACTCATCTATCGCCGGATATGAAAAAAGCGCTTGAAAGAGCGTATGAGGAAGAAAAAAGCGAAGTTTCCAAAGCCGTATTGAAACAACTTCTTGAAAACGCGAAAATCGCCGAAGAGAACTGGAAACCTTTGTGCCAGGATACGGGTCTTGCGATTTATTTCGTAAAAGTCGGAGAAGAGGTAAAAGTAGAAGGCGGGTCGCTTAAAGAAGCGATTTACGAAGGGACCGAAAAAGGTTATAAAGAGGGATATCTTAGAGCTTCTACGTGCGACTGTTTTACAAGAGCGAATTTAAAAGACAAAATCGGTTACAATCTTCCACCTGTTATTTATTTTGATATAGTCCCGGGAGATAAGATTGAAATCGAGTATGCCGCTAAAGGCGGAGGAAGCGAAAACGTCTCTCGCGCAACCGTTTTGGCTCCGGCTCAAGGAAAAGAGGGAATAAAAGAATTCGTAAAAAAAGTTGTCAGCGACGCGGGTCCTAATCCATGTCCTCCTTTGGTTGTGGGAGTAGGAATCGGCGGAAGTTTCGATTATGCCGCGGTTATGAGTAAACATGCCTTGTTTAGAGATATCGGTAGCAAAAATCCTGACGAAGAGATGGCAAAATTTGAAGAAGAACTAAAATCAGAACTTAACAAACTCGGAATAGGCGCAATGGGTATGGGTGGTGTTGAAACGGTTTTGGCGGTTCATATAGAAACGTATGAGGGTAGAATGTGCCATATCGCATCACTGCCGGTTGCGGTAAATATTCAATGTCACAGCTCAAGACATTCACATATAACAATTTAAAGGAATAATCATGGCTGAGTATAAACTAAAAACTCCTTTAAGCGATGCGGACGTAGAACAACTAAAAGCGGGAGATATCGTTTATTTGACGGGAACTATTTATACCGCAAGAGATGCGGCGCATAAGAGGCTTGTCGATTTGATAAACGAAGGAAAAGAGTTGCCTTTTGACCTTAAAGGCGCGGTGATTTATTATGTCGGTCCTACTCCTCCTAAACCGGGAGAGCCGATAGGAAGCGCCGGTCCTACTACCAGTTACAGAATGGATAGTTACGCTCCGATATTAATTCAACACGGACAAAAAGGAATGATAGGTAAAGGAAAAAGGAACGAAGCTGTAAAAGAGGCTTGCAAAAAATACAAAGCCGTATATTTCGGTGCTACCGGAGGCGCCGGAGCGCTTCTAAGCCAAAGAATCAAAAAAGCCGAAGTTATAGCATATCCAGAACTCGGACCGGAAGCCGTCAGAAGATTGGAAGTAGAAGATTTTCCTGTAGTGGTGGTAAACGACACTTACGGTAACGATTTATACGACCAAGGTAGAAAAGAGTGGGAAAATAAAGCTTAGTTTGGCTAAAATACGAAAAACCGTTGCGGTTTAAACTTAAAGAAAGGAGTATGTATGAATATACATGAGTATCAAGCAAAAGAGATATTTAGAAAATACGGAGTCCCTACCCCAAGAGGCGGAGTGGCTTTTAGCGGTCCTGAAGCAAGAAGGGTAGCCGAAGAATTGGGCGGAAGTTTGTGGGTCGTAAAGGCTCAAATACATGCCGGCGGTAGAGGAAAAGCCGGAGGCGTTAAACTTGCCAAAAGTTTGGACGAAGTAGAAAAAATCGCCGAAGAAATGCTTGGAATGACGTTAGTTACGCATCAAACCGGTCCTGAAGGAAAAGTGGTAAAAAAAGTATACATCGAAGAGGGTGCGGATATTAAAGACGAATTATACCTTGGTATGGTGCTTGATAGAGCGCTGGAAATGCCGGTTATGATGGCGTCTACAGAAGGCGGAATGGAAATTGAGGAAGTAGCCGCTAAAACACCGGAGAAAATCATAAAAGTAGCAATAGACCCTGCAATAGGATTTCAACCGTTCCATGCAAGAAAGTTGGCATTTGGTTTGGGGCTTCCTAAAGACGAACAAAGAGAATTTATAAAATTCGCAAGCGCTCTTTATAACGTATATATGGAAAACGATGCGGAAATGATAGAAATCAACCCGCTTATTAAAACCGGAGATAATAAATTTTTGGCACTTGACGCAAAAATGGGATTTGACGACAACGCTTTATATAAACACCCTGAAATTGCCGAAATGAGAGACTTGGACGAAGAAGAACCTACCGAAATCGAAGCGAAAAAATACGGACTTAGTTATATTAAACTTGACGGAAACGTAGGTTGTATGGTTAACGGTGCTGGTCTTGCGATGGCGACTATGGATATTATTAAACATGAAGGCGGAGAACCTGCTAACTTCCTTGACGTAGGTGGAGGAGCGAATCCTGATACGGTGGCAAAAGGATTTGAGATAATTCTAAGCGACCCTAACGTAAAATCGATTTTTGTAAATATTTTCGGCGGAATCGTCAGATGCGACAGAATCGCAAACGGAATACTTCAAGCGACTGAGAAAGTTGAAGTAAACGTGCCGGTAATCGTCAGACTCGACGGGACAAACGCCGAAGAAGCGGCTGAAATTCTCAGAAACGCAAATATTAAAAACATAATTCCTGCTCAAGATTTGAAAGACGGAGCGCAAAAAGCGGTTAAAGCCGCGAAAGGAGAGTTATAATGAGTATTTTGGTTAATAAAGATACGAAAGTAATCGTTCAAGGTTTTACCGGAAAAGAGGGGACTTTCCATGCCGAACAGTGTATGGCATACGGGACTCAAATAGTAGGAGGCGTTACCCCAAATAAAGGCGGTATGACTCATTTGGGTAAACCAGTATTTAATACAGTAGCCGACGCTGTAGAAGCGACCGGAGCTACGGTTAGTATGATATTCGTCCCGCCTGCATTTGTGGCTGATGCGGTTATGGAAGCGGCTGACGCGGGAATAGAACTTGCCGTAATTATTACCGAAGGTGCGCCGGTTAGAGATATGATGTATGCAAAACATTACGCTAACAAAAAGGGTATGAATACGATAGGACCTAACTGTCCCGGTATTATTACCGCCGAAGAGTGTAAAATCGGAATTATGCCGGGGCATATTTTCAAAAAAGGAAACGTAGGTCTTATTTCAAAATCCGGGACATTAACATATGAAGCAAGTAATCAAGTAGTTAAGGAAGGTTACGGAATCACTACCGCCGTAGGTATCGGAGGTGACCCTATTATCGGTCTTAGTTATAAACAACTGCTTCCGATGTTTGAAGCCGACGAAGAGACCGAAGCTATCGTTATGATAGGTGAAATAGGCGGTGATTTGGAAATCCAAGCTGCAAAACTAATAAAAGATCAAATCACTAAACCGGTTATCGCTTTTATAGCCGGACAGACAGCTCCTAAAGGTAAAAGAATGGGACATGCCGGTGCGATTATTAGCGGAAGTAAAGGGACCGCGGCAGAAAAAATGCAAGCCTTAAGAGAAGCCGGAGCGTATGTTGTGGAATCTCCTGCGGATATCGGAGCTACGGTGGCTAAAGCTCTTAAAGAAAAAGCTTCTAAATAACCCCTTGGGGTTCTTTTTTTTCTATTAAAACTCTCTTTTTGTAATCTTTTTTATGTAACGTTTTTACACAATGTTAATATTCGCTAAATTTATTCGGAGTTTTTTAGTTTTAATTTTGGTATTATATATTACGTAAAGAAACGCTAAAGGAGTTTATATGGCATTAAACGTAGATTTTAAATTAAAAGCCCCGGAAAATACGCCGGTATGGGTTGATGAAAGTAAATGTAAAAGTTGCGAACTGTGTGTGGACTTTTGTCCTACGGGCGTTCTTGAAATGATTCCGGACCCTCATAATATTTTGGGACAGATGGTGAAGGTAACTCACCCGGAATATTGCATCGGTTGTAGAGAATGCGAACTTGAGTGTCCTGATTTTTGTATATTCGTGGCTGAAAGAGACGAGTATAAATTTAAAAAACTAAACGAAGTTAAAAAGTTAAAAGGAGAAGCGTAATGTCAAGAGAGATTGTATCGACTGGAAACCAATTGGCGGCTTTAGCGGCAATAGACGCCGGTTGTAGATTTTTCGGAGGATATCCTATTACCCCGTCAAGTGAAGTTGCGCATGAAATGAGTAGACTTCTTCCAAAAGTTGGGGGACAATTTATCCAAATGGAAGATGAAATTGCCGGAATTTCCGTAGCATTAGGCGCAAGTATGAGCGGTGTTAAGTCGATGACAAACACTTCCGGACCCGGAATTTCACTAAAATCAGAACAAATCGGTTTGGCATTTATAGCAGAAGTGCCGTTGGTAATTACAAACGTAATGAGAGGTGGTCCTTCAACCGGGCTTCCGACAAGACCTCAACAAGGCGATATTCTTCAAGCAATGGCGCCGACTCACGGTGATTATCAATCCATTACGCTTTGTGCGGGAAGTTTGGAAGAGTGCTATACAGAAACTGTTAGAGCCTTTAATTTGGCTGAGAGATTTATGACTCCGGTATTTGTGTTACTTGACGAAACATTAGGACATATGGTCGGTAAAGCGGTATTGCCGGATATCGAAGAAGTAGAAAAAAACATCGTAAACAGAAGAGTTTACGAAGGCGACCCGAAAGATTATAAACCGTATGACGTCCCTCAAGACGAACCGGCTATCTTAAATCCGTTTTTTAAAGGATACAGATACCACGTAACGGGACTACACCACGGACCTACCGGATTCCCTACTGAAGACGCCGTACTTTGTCAAAACTTGATTGATAGATTGTTTAATAAAATATTGGCTCATAAAGACGAAATAGAAAGTTACGAAGAATTTATGCTTGATGATGCAGATATTGCGGTGATCGCATACGGAAGCGTCTCTTTAGCGGTTAAAGAAGCTATTAAACAGTTAAGAGAAGAAGGTATTAAAGTAGGGTTGTTTAGACCTATTACGATGTGGCCATCGCCAGAAGAAAAAATTGCGGAAGTTTGCAAAAAATTCGACAAAGTTTTAGTTACTGAAATGAATAAAGGTCAATATATTAAAGAAATCGAAAGAGTGAGCGGAAGAAGAGATTTCGAAACTCTATTTAAAGCAAACGGTAGACCTATAAGCCCGGCGGAAATAAAAGCAAAATTAAAAGAAATGGTATAAGGAGTAGATAATGGCATTTAATTACGATTATTATTTAAGAACGGATAAAATGCCGACACTTTGGTGTTGGGGTTGCGGTGACGGAATTATTATGAAAGCTATGATTAGGGCTTTTGCAAAACTCGGTTGGGATAAAAATGACATTTGCGTGGTTTCCGGAATTGGTTGTTCGGGAAGATTTTCGAGTTATATCGACGCAAATACCGTTCATACTACTCACGGTAGAACGGTTGCATACGCTACCGGTATCAAACTTGCCAATCCGGATAAACATGTAATCGTTGTTGCTGGTGACGGTGACGGACTTGCAATCGGCGGTAACCATACTATTCACGGTTGTAGAAGAAATATAGATTTGAATTTTGTTTTAATTAACAACTTTATTTACGGGTTAACTAATTCGCAAGTTTCTCCTACCACGCCAAAAGGTGCTTGGTCCGTAACTACTCAATACGGTAATATTGACCCTACGTTTGACCCGGCAGAGCTTGCTAAAGGTGCCGGTGCTACGTTTATCGGTAGAGAAAGCGTTGCTGAAGCTCAAAAACTTGAGAGATTATTTGTAAAAGGTTTCCAACATAAAGGATTTAGTTTCTTTGACGTTCATTCCAACTGTCATGTAAACTTCGGTAGAAAAAACAAATTGGCTCAAGCAAAGAAAAATATGGATTGGATAGAAGGTAATTTAATGCCTAAAAATAAATGGGACCAATTGTCTCCGGAAGAACAATATGAATTAAAACAAAAAGGTGTTAAACCAAGAGGTATACTACATCACGTAGAAGAACCGGAATACTGTGAAGAATATTATAAACTAATCGACAGAGTAAGGGGAGATTCATGAGAAAACAATTAAGATTTACGGGAGTCGGAGGACAAGGTGTCCTACTTGCCGGTGAGATTTTGGCAAGAGCATATGTAAAAGCCGGAAAATACGGCGTTCAAGTAGGGACTTATACTTCTCAAGTTAGGGGAGGACCTACTAAAGTTGACATTATTTTGGACGACGAGCCTATTCTTTATCCTTATGCGGTAGACGGCGAGATTGATTTTATGCTAAGTGTTGCCGATAAATCGTATCAACTGTTTAAAGACGGTGTGAAAGATGGTGGAATTATCGTATACGAACCAAACCTTGTTTATCCTTCTGAGGAAGATAAAAAAAGATGGAATATGTATCCTATCGAAGTAATTACTATCGCAAAAGAAAAAGTAGGAAACGTAATTACACAATCCGTAGTTGCGCTTGCGATAGCTACGAGAATGAACGATTTAGATAAAGATTTGGTATTCCAAGCAATGATAGAAACGGTTCCAAGTAAAGCCGTAGAAATCAATAAAAAAGCTTTCGAATTCGGTTATCAAGCCGCAGAAGAAGCGTTGAAAGCCAACGCTTAATTCTCTTTTTTCCCGTTTTTATATGTTGTGTTTAGAGATTCTTCGGCACTGCGTGCCTCAGAATGACGGGGTGGTGTCATATTGAGCGAAGCGAAATATCTCAATGTGGAGATTCTTCGGGCGATGCCCTCAGAATGACGATATAGGGTAGACGTCACTCTGAGCGAAGCGAAGAGTCTTGAATTTGAGGTTGTAAAATTGTGTTTAGGGGATTCGGGATTTAGGGATTCTTCGCCTACAAAGTAGGCTCAGAATGACGGGTTGGGTGAACGTCACTCTGAGCGTAGCGAAAAGTCTTTTTCTGATTTATAAAAGAAATAATACCAATAATCGACGAGGAGAAGAGGAGAGAGAATGCGTTGATTTATTGGTTAATTGCGTTAAGCGCTCTTTGTAGAAGTTCGGCGTGATAAACTTCTTGTCTGGAGATAAATAATAAGAAATTACTAAGTTCTTCGTTACCGATTTTTTCGGCTAAAATCAAACACTGTTTTTCCGCTCCGATTTCTTCTTCTATGTTTTCTTTTAAAAATTCCAAAATCCCGATATTTTCGTATTTATCGTGCGGAATCGGTTTTGGCAGTGTTAATACACCCATTTCCGCCGCTAAAGATGCGAATCTTTTCAAATGATAAATCGAATCATATGCCAAGTCTGTAAATGCGGAATTTGCGTCCACTTCTTTAGTAAATACCTTGAGATAACTGTAAATGGTAATAAGTTCGTATTCTTTAAAAGTTTCTTCCATTAAGAAAAAGACAAGTGCGGCTTTGGCGTCCTCTTCGAGGTCGACTCCAGGGAGCTCTTTTGCTTGGTTAAATGCGGTAATTCTGCCTTCCAAATCGAGTTTTTTAAGTTGAGAGACAAAATATGAATCGTCGTTTTTAAATCTATCCACAGAAGGAGTTTTAACTTCTTCGTAATATTTCAAATTTTCTTCCAAATCGTTGATTAAGATTTCCAATAAGTCGCTTTCGTTGTCTACTTTTAATTTTTTAATTTCGTTTTCACTAAAATCCATATTAAATTTTTCGCCGGCTTTTGCCGCGTCAGTCAAAGCCCATACCATATGGCGGTATTTGAAAATCGCTATATCCTCAAGCAAGGATTTGGCGCTTTTTTCTTTAACCATAACGCTTGCATAAATAAATTTGATAAAACTTTCGTGTTGAAATCTAATAAGCTTTTCCATTCTTTATCCTTTTTTTATTTAGTATATCCAAATGGATTATAAAAAAAATTGACACACGTCAAGATAGATGATTTAGGATATATTTTATCGCATTTTCGTAACTTTTCGTATCGGCTAAACCTTTATAAGCTATATCAAAGGCTGTCCCGTGGTCTACGGACGTCCTTAAGATGGGTAGGTTTAAAGAGACGTTTATACTTTCGTCAAAATAAAGAGCTTTAAGGGGTGCTAAACCCTGGTCGTGATACATAGCTATAAAGACGCCTTTTTTGCGCGTAAAAGCTATATCCGGGACTAAAGGACCGTAAAAAATTTCTTTTTTTAATATCTGATTGGCTTGTCTGATGGCGGGTGAAATTTCGTTTATCTCTTCATCACCCAAAACACCTCCGTCACCAGCATGAGGATTTAAGCCCAAAACGCCGATTTTATCGAATTTGGTAGAAGCGTAAAAATCGAGCATAAAGCGTATGAGGGACTCTTTTTTTATATTGGAGGGCACTTCTTTTAGCGGGATATGCTCGGTAAACAAAGCCGTATAAAGTTTATCGCACCCGAGCATCATTATTGCGTCTTTTTTAAATATGTCTCTTAAAACTTCCGTGTGTCCTTTGTAATTAATTCCCGCTTTATTCCATGCTTCTTTATTGATAGGTAGCGTTGTTATAGCGTCGGCTTTTTGGGTGTTTGCGAGATTAATGGCGGTTATGAAACTATCAAAAGAATACCTACCCGAGTTAGGGTCGATTTGACCCGGGTTTATTTCGAATTCACCCTTGACATCGAATATGTTAAAATCAGCCGGGATTTTGAGGTTTAATTTGTTTGCGGCTTTTGAGAGCATAGTTTGATTTATGCAGTAAATAGGGTCTATTAGGCGTTTTATTTTGTTGTGGGCTTTTAGGGCTATTTCGATACCTATGCCGTTTAAGTCTCCGACGCTTACGGCTACTTTCATTTCGACTCCCATATTAAACTTACCGGACCGTCGTTGATTATTTCCACTTCCATATCGGCACCGAAAACGCCCGATTTAGTCGGTATCTCTTTTTTAAACGTCTCTATACAATACTCGAATAAAACGTTTGCGTCTTTTGGATTAAGGGAGTTTTGAAAATTGGGTCTGGTGCCCTTTTTGATAATTGCTGGGATTGTAAAATTGGGGACTATTAAAATTTCTCCGTTTATTTGTCTGATGTTTTTTTCAAATTTTTCGCCGAATATTCTTAAAGAGAGAATTTTGTTTTTAAATTTTTCTATTATTTGAGTGTCGTCGTTTGTTTCAAAACCCACCAAGAGACAAAGTCCGTTATCTATTCCTTCTATTTTGTCTTTTGTTTTTACGTGCGCTCGTTTAACTCTTTGGATTATTACTTTCATAAGCCAACTCCGTTAGAAATTTTGCGATTTTATCATTGTCGTTTGGACAATCTACTACTTTATATTCTTTAATTCCGATATCTTTTGCGAGGTGTGCGTATTCGATTTTTAATTCCAAATCGGTTTCGCTGTTATCAATCATAAAAGAGAGCGGATAGATTAATACCTTTTGGTTTTTATACTTTTCCAGTTCGTTATGTAAATACGGTTCAAGCCATTTGGAAAATCCGAATCGCGACTGATAAGCGAGGCTGATGTTTTTGAAATGAGGTAGCTTTTTTTTAAGGATTTCTACATGTTCTTTGATTTGGCTTTCATATAGGTCCCCTTTTTTAATTATTTTTTGCGGCAATCCGTGAGCCGAAAAAATCAGATTCCATTCTTGCGGGTTATCAACGCTTTTTAAGATATTTTCGATTATCATTTCGTTAAACGTTTCGTTTTTGAAAAAAGGTTTTACGATGCTTATTTTGGCATCGGTTTTTATCTCTTTTAGTTCATCAAGAGAGCTTTCGTATGTTGTAAACGAATAGTGGGGATAAAGCGGCAACAAAATAACCTCTTTATAACCGTTTATAACTTCTTTTAGTTTCGGTTTGGTATATCTCATGGCATATAAAACGTCGCATGAAGAGTAACGTTTCATTTTATCGCATAGTTTTTCGGTTATCGAGTATATTCTGCTGCCTCCTATGCTTTCGTATGCCCTCCATACTTTTTTGTATCTCAAATTCGAAATAAGAGGAGCCAAAATATGTCTAAGCGGAGATGAGATTATTCTTTTGTCTTTAAACATGTTATATAAAAACTCTTTAAGTTCTTCGGCGTTTCTCGCCCCTCCCATATTGAGTAGAATTATCGCTTTCAACATTTTCCTTTAATTTAGATATTTTTCGATATTAATGCCAAATCCTTTGAGCGCGTTAAATTCGTTTTTGTGCTTGCTAAATAGATTTAGGTTTTTAATACCGAGAGCTTTTAATATTTGCGCGCCTATACCGTATTCTTTTTCGGCGTCTTTAGTGTCGGAATCTATAAAGATTATCACTCCTCCGTTGTATTTTACGTATTCGAGGATTTTTCCGTATTCTTCGAGCAGTTTGGAATTTAAAAGAAAGTCGACGTTTTTGGTTACTTTGTAAAATTTTACGTTTGTCGTCTCTTTGGGATTGTTGGCAAGGACGTAATGCGTTAAACCAAGATGGTCTTTGAAGGTAATTTTTTTAAATGTAACGCCTTGAATATCGACATTTTCTTCGTTTGTTTTTTTAATAAGCGTTTCGTATTGGAGACGATATTCTACCAAATCTGAGATATAGACGACTTTGAGATTGTGTTTTTCGGCGAATGTTGCCAAATCGTCTCTTCTTGCCATAGTGCCGTCTTCGTTCATTATTTCGCAAATAACCGCGCTTGGATAGACGCCGGCGAGTTTGCATATGTCTACGCTTCCTTCCGTATGTCCCGTGCGTATCAATACGCCGCCTTCTTTGGCTATTAGGGGAAAAATATGTCCCGGTTTTACGAAATCGTCAGGTTTTGATGTTGGCGAAGAGAGCTTTTTGACCGTTAAGTTTCTTTCAAACGCGCTTATGCCCGTTTTGGTCTCTTTTGCGTCTACGCTAACGGTAAAAGCGGTAGAAAAACTCTCTTTATTGGAGTTTACCATTGGTTCGAGATTTAATTTTTGGGCTATTTGGGGAGTTATACTAACACAAATGAGTCCGCGCCCCTCTTTTGCCAGAAAATTGATTTTTTCCGGGGTAGAAAAAACGCCCGCATATACCAAATCACCTTCGTTTTCTCTGTCTTCATCGTCAATCATTATAATAATATTGCCTTTTCTTATCTCTTCGACGGCTGTTTTTACTCTTTGAATTGCTGGCATATACCACCTTTTTTGGGAATTCTATCAAAAATTTAGAGATTATTCTCTTTTGCGTATTTTTCGGCTTTTAACAAATCGTCTTTGGTGTCTATACCGAAACTTCGGGTTTTAACTTTTATCATTACTATTTTTTCTCCGTTCTCCAATACTCTTAGTTGTTCCAATTTTTCGATATGTTCGAGTTCTCCGCGCATTGTTACGAATTTGTCGAGTGATTGTTTGGTAAAACCGTAAATTCCTATATGACCAAAGTAGGTGTGTGGCTGGTTGTCTCTGTTGTATGGTATGTCGCTTCTTGAAAAGTATAGGGCGTTGGAGTTTTTATCGAGGACGGTTTTGACGATGTTTGGGTCCTTTGCTTGAAGCTCGTTTATCTCTTTGTAACAGCTCACCATGCAAAAATTATTATCTTTTAGCTCTTCGATTTTTTCTTTGACGGCTTGTAGGATTTCGGGTTCTAAAAACGGCTCGTCGCCTTGCATGTTTATAACGGTTTCTTTTTCTTTTAATCCCAAAATATCCGCGGCTTGTTTGATTCTGTCGCTACCGCTTTTGTGCGAGGAGGAGGTCATTACCGCTTTGAATCCGTATTTGTCGCAGATTTCACAAACTTCTTGTGAATCGGTGGCGATGCAAACGTCGTCGACTTGTTGGGCTATTTTCGCACATCTTATTATCATCGGTATTCCGTTTATAGGTATTATGACCTTTTTGGGTAATCTGCTTGAAGATAGTCTTGCCGGAATGATAATCATCTTTTGCCTTTTTATATAATTTTAACAAAAAATCGTTTTTTTGCCGAATTCCTATTTTTTAGTAAAATAATAAAAAAATACAACCCAATAAAGGAACGATTTGATTTTGTATCAGCCCCGAAAAGGATACTGTTATAACTCCGATACGATGTTTTTATACGATTTTGCTTCGAAATTCAGATTAAGAGGAAAAGTATTGGAAGTAGGCGGAGGGTGTGGCGTTTTGTCTCTTCTGCTTAAGAGGGATTTTGAGGATTTGAATGTTACGGTAATAGAAAAACAAGAAGAGATGTATAAATTTTTGGTTAAAAACATTAAAGAAAACTCTTTGGATATGCAAGCGCTTAGGGGTGATTTTTTGGAGTGGGAATTTGAGGGGAAATTCGATTTTATAATCACAAATCCTCCGTTTTACAACGGAAGTTTAAAATCCGAAAACGAAATATTGAAAGTTGCTAGATATGAAGAGTATCTTCCCATGAAAGCCTTTTTTCAAAAGGCAAACTCGCTTTTGAGCGAAAGAGGCGAAATTATAATGTGTTATGATTCCAAAAGAATTGACGATATTATTTTAAATTTGCCTAAACCTTTAAAAATGACCGATTTGAGGTTTATGTATCCCAGAATTACCAAAAACGCGACGCTTTTATTAACCAGACTAAAAAGACACGCTAAATCTGCGGTAACTATTCACCCTCCTCTAATAGGTTTTGAGGGAGCGGATTATTCTGACGAAGCGTCGAAAATATATAAAAAGGCGGCTTGTAAAAGCGTCAAGATATAAAGAGGTTTAAATGAAAAATCTTTTGTGTAAAGACGGTTTTGAATACTGTTTTGACCCCGAAGCGTGCAAATGGTGCGAGGGGAATTGCTGTATCGGAGAGAGTGGGTATATTTGGGTTAGTCCAACGGAAATTAAGAGTATAGCTTCGTTTTTAAATATAGACGAGGAGGTTTTTAAAAATAGGTTTTTAATAAAAGTCGGATATAGATTTTCGATTAAAGAAAAACCGTACAAAAACGGTTATGCCTGTATTTTTTTCGAAAACGGTTGTAAAATCTACGACGTTAGACCGAGTCAGTGTAGGAGTTTTCCTTTTTGGGATTATTACAAAACCCGCATAAAGGCTCTTAAAAAAGAGTGTCCGGGAGTCGTTTTGAAAGAAGAGGCGAAATGAAAAAGTTATTATTGCTTGTCTTAGTGTTTTTTTGGGGTTGTCAGCAAAACGTAACGCCTAAAATAGGCAAAAAGAGTTTTGATAAAGAAGACGATTATATAATAAGGGCTCTTTATGAGGAGGGTAGAGGAAATTTAGCCGATGCGGTAGAAATTTATAGATTTTTGTATAACAAAACCAAAAAAGATATCTATTTCGAAAAGATAGTTTCGGATTTGTTTTATATGAAAAAATACAAAGAAGTTGTGGATTTAACCGATAAATTTTTGCAACAGCGTTTTATTAGGGGTGTTTTTATTTACAGAATTTTGTCGCTTATAAAGTTAAATAAAATTGAAGAAGCAAAAAAAGAGCTTTTAACCAAATATAACAAAAAAGAGAAGTTTTTTTATCAAATCATGGCGTATATTTATATAAAAGAGAAAAATTACGAAAAAGCCGCTGAGTATCTAAAATCTTTATATGCGCTCGATAAAGAGAAAAAAACGCTTTTGCAATTAACGGACGTGTTGATTAAATTAAAAAAATATAACGAAGCGTTTGCTTATTTACGAACGAGACTAAATCTTTACGGTTGTGAATACGACGTTTGTTTGAGGCTGGTGGTGATTTACAAACAGCTCAACGATTACGATTCGCTTGCGGATATTTACAAAAAAATGTCGGTTTATAACAAAAAGTATTTGATTCTGGCTCTTAGGATTTATATCGACGAAAAAGAGTATTCAAGAGCGCTTAAACTCATTAGACACTATAATCTTCCGGAAGAATACAGACTTATAGTGTATGAAGCGATGGGGAATTATAAAAAAGCCGCTTATAGCGCGTATAAAATATATAAAAAGACAAAAGACGAACTTTATTTGTTAAGATACTGCACTTATTTATACAGAGCCGAACCAAGCAAAAAAACGGTAATAAAGATCGCTCCTCATTTGGAGAGACTTGCCGTAAAATATAAAGACCCGTTTATTTACAATTTTTTGGGATATATATTAATCGACCATAAAGTTAACGTAAAAAAAGGGCTTGACTTTGCGAAAAAAGCCGTCGAATTAAGTCCGGACAATCAAGAATATATCGATTCTTTGGCGTGGGGGTATTATATGCTCGGGGATTGCAAAAGCGCATGGGATATAATACAAAACGTCAATTTAAAAGACGATACGGTATTTAAACATAAAAGACTCATAAAAAAATGTTTAAAAAGGGAAGCGAATGATATTAGACGAAATAATAAACAAAACAAAACACGATTTGCGAAAAATAAAAAATGAAGAGCTTTTTAAGAAATATTTAAACGTCAAAAGAGAATTTAAAGACGTAAAGAAGGCATTGAAATCTACTCCGGATAATCCATACAGAATTATTGCGGAGGTTAAAAAGGCAAGCCCTTCCAAAGGCATTATAAAAAAAGATTTCGACCCTATAAAAATAGCAAAAGAGTATACGCAAGTGGCGGACGCCATAAGCGTTTTGACGGAAAGGCACTATTTTTTGGGAAGTTTGGAGTATTTAAAAGAGATTGCGAAATTTAGCGATGTCCCGCTTTTGAGGAAGGATTTTATAATAGATAAGTTTCAAATCGCTGAGGCGTATGCGTATGGGGCGGATTTTATACTTTTAATAGCCAAGGCGCTTGAGGTTGAAGAGCTTAAATCTTTATATAGCTTTGCCAAAGAGTTGGGACTTGAGGTGTTGTTTGAAATACACGATAAAGAAGATTTACTAAAAGCGCTTGAAATCGGAGCGGAGATTATAGGATTTAATCATAGGAATTTAGAAACGTTTGAAATGGATATGGATTTGAGTGAAAAACTGATACCGCTCTTGCCTAAAGAGGCAATAGTAGTAGCCGAAAGCGGTATAAAGGATTTTGAGACTATTAAAAAATTACATCAAAACGGAGTTGACGCTTATTTGATAGGCGAGCATTTTATGAGAGAAAACGATATAAAAAAAGCGGTTTTAAAAATGAAGGGAGTGGAATAGATATTGCTTTTTTTGAGAAAAAAGGCGGTAGATGAGGTTTTATTTGTTACTTCCGATAGCTTTGATGGTTATAGGGTGCGCTTCTCACCCGATGGACCCTACCATAGACATGAAACCACCCAAATATGTAGAGCAGATGCCAAGTATGGATAACGAATTTCCGCAAAACAATCCTGGGTCGTTGTTTACGAATAGTGACAATCTTTTTTCGGATACCAAAGCGATGAAAGTAAACGATATCGTGACCGTGGTAATCACCGAAGAGGTTAAGCAGTCCACTCAGGCTTCCAAAAAACTCAGCGAATCAAATACGGACCAGGGAGGTTTGTTTAACGGGACGATAAACGGAAGCGTTAGTTTAATGGGAAGTAAATACGAAATGGGTCCTACCGGGATTAGTTTGGGACTTCCTTCAATGAATTCGTCAAGGACGTTCCAGGGAAGCGGGACTCAACAAAGAAACGAGAGTTTTCAAACGACAATCAGCGCGAGAATAGTAAAAGTTTTGAAAAACGGAAACTATTATATAGTAGGCTCCAGAGAAATATATGTCGACGGTCAAAAACAAATCATTCAAATCAGCGGCGTAATCCGTCCGCAGGATATATCAGCCGACAACACGATTGACAGTAAATATATCGCGGACGCAAAAATAGCGTATAAAACTCAAGGCGATATAAAACGTTACACTTCTCAAGGTTGGCTTGCCAAACTTTGGAGTGCGATTGCGCCTTGGTAATATGCTCTATATCCATATACCGTTTTGCGACAGCAAGTGCAATTATTGCGCGTTTAATTCGTATACTAATATCAATCATCTCAAAAAAGAGTATTTTGACGCCTTAAAACGGCAGTTTCTCTCTTTTCCTCCTCAAGAATTTTATACGGTTTTTATAGGAGGGGGGACTCCTTCTACCATGCCGGTGGAGTTTTACGAACAACTTTTTAAGATGCTTGAATCTTCTATGAAAGACACAAAAGAGATAACGATAGAAGCAAATCCCACCGTATCAGCCGCATGGTTAAAAGAGATACGCAATTTTGGCGTAAATAGGATTAGTTTGGGAATTCAGAGTTTTAACGACGAAAAACTAAAATTTCTCAATCGAAATCATACCTCCAAAAGAGCGCTAAGAGCAGTAGAAGAAGCTAAAAAAGCCGGATTTGATAATATTAATATAGATTTGATATATGCTACCGCGGTGGATAACAAGGAGCTTTTAAAGAGGGATTTGGATATTGCTTTTAGTTTGCCTATTAGCCATATTAGCGCTTATTCGTTGACGATTGAAGAAAATTCCAAGTTTGCCGGGGATTATTCCAAACGCAAAGAGGACGAAGAACTTGAAATATTTTTTATAAATTCTATCAAAGGACGTTTTTTTCAATACGAAATATCCAATTTCGGTAAACCGTGTCTTCATAATCTCGGCTATTGGGAGGGGAGGGATTATATGGGGCTCGGAGCTGGAGCGGTTGGATTTGAGAAAAATTACAGATACTATTCTTTAACGAATGTCTCGGAATATATCGCTACTCCTACAAAATACGAATATGAGTATTTGAGTAATAAAGAGCTTAAATACGAGAAGATTTTTTTGGGATTAAGAAGTGTGGTGGGGGTTGAAAAAAGTATATTGACTCTTGCGGAATATCAAAAAGTCAAAGAACTTGTTAAAGAAAACAAACTTTATGAAAAATCGGGAAAAATTTATAGCAGGGATTTTTTGTTGGCTGACGCTATAAGTGCGTATTTGATGGAAGATTAAAGGTATCCTTCTTTTTTAAAATAATCCAAAACGATTTTATACACCGGTCTTTTGAACGATTTGACGTATTCAAACACCTCTTTTAGCGATACGAATTTGTAATCTTCGAATTCGGGAATTTTGGTATTGATATCTATTTTGGCTTCGGGTTTTAATTTTACGAGGAAATATTTCTGTTTCTGTCCGTCAAACGGATACATTTTTTTTGCTATTCGTTTAGGAAAATCATACGTTTGCCATTCGGGCATTTCGGCTAAAATTTCGACTTGGTCGGTGCCTATTTCTTCTTTTAGTTCCCTTAGAAGAGCTTCTTTGGCGTTTTCGCCTTCGTCGATGCCGCCTTGAGGAAATTGCCAAGCGTCCACGTCGTTTCTTTTTGCTATTAATATTTCGACTTTTTCGGGATATTTAGGAGATAAAACTACCGCGGCTACGTTGGGTCTGTATTTTTTCAAAACTCCACCTTTTTTTGAAATTATAATATATTACTCTTTCGGATTCAAGCGGTTGTTTTGCTTTATTTTTATTTAATGTTATAATTTTGTAAAAAGTGCGTTATGGTTGAGATATTGGTAGAAAAGTTAAAAAAAGGGATATCCAAAGAAGAGTTTTTGAGGATAGCCAAAGAAAAATACGAGGGGTTTGATTTTGAGAGTATAGTGGATTTGCTACGTTTTGAGGGACTGCCTTTAGAAGTTAGAGGAAACGAGGTTATTTTAAAAACGGCTATAACTCCTTACAGAGAATATGAATATTGCGTAGTGGATATAGAGGTAAATAACTCTAAACCTCAAGTGGGACAAGTCATAGAAATAGGCGCCGTAAAAATAAAAAATATGGAAATCACCGATAGTTTCGAGTTTTTGATATACGCAAACGACGTGCCTATATTTGTGGAAAAAGTCACCGGAATAAATACCGATATGCTAAAAAACGAAGCTTCTCAAAAAGAGGTATTGAGAAAATTCAGACTTTTTTTGAAGGAGAGCGTATTTGTGGCTCACGCCGCCGATTTTGATTACGGATTTTTGGCTCATCAGTTTAAAAAGGAGAATTTGGGAGAACTGTTAAACAGACATCTTTGTACGTTGACTCTCGCTCAAAAAACGCTAAAAGCTTCAAGATACGGACTTAAATATTTGATGGAAGAGTTTGATTTGCCAAAAGAGACGCATCACAGAGCTTTGGGTGACGCCAAAACTACGGCAAGGATATTTTTGAAGTGTCTTAACAATTTGCCAAACGAGATAAAAACCGTTGAAGATTTGGTAGAGTATGCAAAGCCGACCAAATCCAAAAAGAAAAAAAAGAAAAAATTTGATAGAATTTCTTAAAAAAGGACGCGAATGAAACTTTGGGGAGGTAGATTTTCCGCTTCGAGCGCTAAATTATTAGAAGAATTTAACGCTTCCGTGACGTTTGACAAAGAACTTTACGAAGAGGATATCGAAGGGTCGTTGGCTCATGCAAAAATGCTTGCAAAACAAGGCATTTTGAGCGATGAAGAGTTTGAAAAGATTAAAGAGGGGCTTTTAAAAATCAAAAACGAAATACAAAACGGAGAATTTGTATGGGATATAGCCGATGAAGATTTGCATATGGCTATCGAAAAAAGATTGATAGAATTAATTGGAGACACCGGCAAAAAACTTCATACCGCAAGAAGTAGAAACGATCAAGTAGCCGTGGATTTCAGACGCTGGGTATTAAAAAGAAACGAAGATATTAAACTTGAAATTAAAAATTTAATTAAAACGTTTGTTGAGCTCGCAAAAAAGCACACGCATACGATAATGCCCGGAATGACGCATCTTCAACACGCCCAACCGATAAGTTTCGCATATCATATGCTCGCTTACGCTTCAATGTTTAAAAGAGACTTCGAAAGATTTACTCAAAGTGGGGAGAGAAATAACGTCAATCCGTTAGGTTGTGCGGCTCTTGCGGGGACTCCTCACGATATCGACAGGTTTCAAACAACAAAAGAACTCGGTTTTGACGCACCAAGCGTTAATTGTTTGGATACCGTCAGCGATAGGGATTTTGCGTTGGAGATGCTTTTTAATATATCGATGCTGATGATGCATGCAAGCAGGATTTCGGAAGAGCTGATTATATGGTCTACGAGTGAATTTAGCTATATTACGCTAAGCGATGAATACAGCACGGGAAGTTCTATTATGCCTCAGAAAAAAAATCCGGACGTCCCGGAGCTTATAAGAGGTAAAACCGGAAGAGTTTACGGAAATTTGGTGGCTTTGTTAACCGTAATGAAGGGACTTCCTCTTGCATATAACAAAGATACGCAAGAAGATAAAGAAGGGGTGTTTGATAGTGTGAAAACCGCATTGATTTCGATTAAAATATTAAACGAAACCTTAAAGACGATGAAAGTAAACGCGGATAAAATGTATGAAGCGTGCAAAAAAGGGCATCTGACCGCTACCGATTTGGCGGATTATTTGGTAAACAAAGGTATTCCTTTTAGGCAAGCGCATCATATTACCGGAAGAGCCGTGGCTTTAGCCGAAAGTAAAGGTGTGGATTTGAGCGATTTGAGTTTGGAAGAGTTAAAAAGTATCGACCAAAGAATTCAAAGCGATGTGGATTTGAGTTTGGAGAATTCTTTAAATTCAAGAAAGAGCTATGGAGCTACGGCACCTCAAAGTGTAGAAAAGCAGATAGAGTATTTTGAGGAATTTTTAAATAGTGTCGATAAGTAACGGAAATTTACCGTTTGGACGTCAAAAAGAGTCAAAATAGAATAAAAAACGAAAATTTGTGTAAAATTATAAAAAAGAGTTAAAAATTGGAAATAAAATGAAAGTCGGAATAAGAAGAGTGAAAATTGGCAAAAAAAGATTATTGGAAACCTCAAGTTTAGAAAAAGGTATGTATTTAAAAAGAAGTGGGAAAAATTTGAATTTAACAGCAAAACAGATAGAAATAGCTAATCGGTTTGATAGGCTGATAACGATAAAATAAAACAAAATAAGCAACTATATCGTGAATATTTAGAGATTCGCAAAAAAGAATTTATTTTAATTGGTTCCGGAGAGAATAATAAAAAAATAGTAGAAAAATATTTTCATTTAATAAATAGACTTTAAAGGGGACGAATGATAAAAATCAAGCATTTAGGGGATCATAAATATTCGGCTAATAACGGTAAAGACGTAATAGTGATAGACCCGAAAAAATATTCGCCGGTCGATTATTTTATAACAGGTATCGGAAATTGCAGTATGTTTGACGTAGTAGAGCTTGCTAAAAACAAAGGGTATGAAATCGATGAATTTAATATGCAAATAGAATATGAAAGAAAAAGCACATATCCAAAAATTTTTACCGAATTTCACTTAATTTACGATATTGTCTCTCAAGCCGATGCGATAGACGTTAGAAGATGGGTGCTAAGTTCGCTTGAGACGTATTGTTCGACTATTAATACGGTTAGGAAAGTTAGTAAAATTTATTATACTATAAAATTAAACGGCGAAATTATAGCTTATAAAGAGTTTATAATATCCGGTGATGTTGAGGATTCGGACGGTTTTGATGATGACGATTATATTTGCGTAGCTTGAAGCTAAGCTAAGCTCTCCGGGTGAGAGAAACCGAAAAAAAAGGAGTAAAAATGAAAAAATTGATTTTGATTATAGGTGCGGTATTATTGTTTGGGGCTCAATCTCATATGCAAACAAATGACAAAGACTTGAAGCTTGCCATGGAAGGAAAATATAAACAGGCTTTTGATGGATTTGAAAAAAGATGCGAAAACAACGACGCATACGCGTGCGGAATGGTGGCGTATTTTTACAACAAAGGATATGGGGTAAATACAAATCTTCAAAAAGCGATTGAATATTATAAAAAAGGGTGTCGATTAAAAGACCCGGATAGTTGCACGTTACTCGGGTATTTTTATTATAAAGGCACTGGGGTGAAGAAGGATTTGAAAAAAGCGTTGAGTTTATTAAAAGAGGGGTGTAATTTAGGAAATAAAGACGCTTGCAATTATCTAAACAAAATAGAGTAGGGTAATGAATAAAGAGCTTATATTTCTTCTTTTTTCCACCGCTTCCATTCAACGATGGAACGACCTACCTCGAGCTGTAAAATTCACAGAACTCGACAAACAAGCCCATAAAATTATCATAGCTTACGTTTTGGCTCATTTCGAAAAAGATATTGATTTCAACAAACTCATAAATTTATCTATAGCAAGCGTGCTTTACAGAGCGGTGTTGACTGATTTGAAATCTCCGGTGTATCATTATCTTAGAAAAAAAAAGGGACGGGAATTGGACGAGTTTGTTTTAAACAAGCTCGACAATATCGTAGATGACGAAATGAAACATTACGTTAAAATATTCAACAGTGACGATTCGAAAGAGAAAAGAATCCTCTCCGCGGCGAGTTATATAGCAAGCAAATGGGAATTTGACATGATTTATAATTTCGCCTCGGATATTTACGGTATTAAGGAGATTAAAGAAAATATCGAAAACGAGCTCGAAGATTATTATGACTTAGAGGGCGTCAAAATATTGTCTTTAAAGAAAAAGAGTTACGATTTTATCTCTTTGTGCGGTAATTTAAGGTTTCAAACCCGCTGGGTTAATACACCAAGAGTCCCGGAGACGTCGGTGCTTGGGCATATGCTTTTTGTAGCGATTGTGGCATATTTGCTGACAAAAGAGTATGGCGGAAGTAACGATAGGATTTATTATAATTTTTTTACGGGGCTTTTTCACGACTTGCCCGAAGCATTGACGCGAGATATAATAGCACCCGTAAAACATAACGTAAAAGGGCTTGACGAGATACTTAAAGAGTATGAAAAACTGCTAATAGACGAAAAGATTTTGCCGCTTGTTCCTAAAAAAATAAGAAACGAACTTGAAATTTTAATAACCGACGAATTTGCCGATAAAATAATAATCGACGGAAAAGTAAAAAAAGTCGATTCGGCACGGGATTTGCTCGGACTTGAAGGAATTGACGGGTCTTTGGTTAAAGTGGCGGATAATTTTGCGGCTTTTACCGAAGCGTATATGAGTATACGTTACGGGATAAAATCCCAAGAACTCGAAAATGCAATAAAAACTCTAAAAGAAAAATATAAAAACAAAAAAATTTTCGGAATAGATTTGGAAAAATATTTTAGCGAAAGGTTTTTTAGATGAAAAAGTTAATTTTTGCTATGTTACTTGCCGGTGCGGCGTTTGCGGATACGTATAACGTATATCTTTACAGCGTAAAAGTAAAATATCAAGAAAAAGACAACGGCAAGGTAATTGACGGCGAGTATAACAAATTCGGTGACGTAACGGGACTCGGGGTGGTGTATACCAATACATCGTCTTCTATTCCTTGGTATATCAAAGGAGAACTTGCCGGAGGTAGGACGGAATATAAAGGAGCTACTTGGGGCGGGACTCCTATTGATTTTAAACACGGAGGGGTAGGTATTTTGGAGTTGCAAACCGGTGTGTATCTAACCCCGATTAGTGCAATATACGTCGGGTATAGGTCGTGGAAGAGAGGCAAAAGCGACAATCCGGGAGATTACGACGAAACATATTATTGGTCTTATATCGGTATAAGTAACGAAGCTTATCAAAAATTCAACAAAATAGGCATCGGGGTAAAAGTATACGCAAATTATGCGATAAATCCGAAAATGCAAGCGTATCTTGGTAATTCTCCTATTTTGAAGTTAGGTAAAACCTACGGATACGGAGGTGAGTTTAAGATAAACTATTATACGCCTTGGAATTTGATAGTAAATTGTTTTTACAGATATGATTATTGGCATATTACCAAAAGCGACTTGACTCCGATGACCTCCGGGGGTAGCGTTTATTATATTTACGAACCGGACAGCGATACCAAAAACCAATACATCGGGATAGGAATCTTGCAAAGATTCTGATTTTTCCGTGTTAGAATAAAAAAAGAATTAGAATAAAAAAAGAAAAAGATTAAAGATAAGGATTATCGTTTAAGGTTATTTACGGTTTGAAGCATCTCATCACTCGTAACAATCGCTTTACTTGCGGCGTCATACGCTCTTTGACCGGTAATTAAATCCGTCATTTCTTCTACTAATTGAACGTTACTCATTTCGACAAATCCTTGTCTTAATTCGCCGAGTCCGTCATTACCTGGTGTTCCTACGATAGGGTCTCCCGAAGCGGAGGTATTTACGTATAGATTACTTCCCAAAGAGTGAAGTCCAGCCGGATTGATAAATTTAGCGAGCTGGATTTGTCCTATTTGTTGCATTTGAGTCTGTCCCGCTTCCAATACCGAAACGGTCCCGTCCGTTCCTATGGAAATTTGCACCGTATCGGCGGGTAGCGTGATGTTTGGAATCAGTTTGTAACCGTCGCTGGTTACGATATTGCCTTCGGAATCGAGTTTAAAAGCTCCGTCTCTTGTGTAACCGATTCTGCCGTCTGGAAGTTGGACTTGGAAAAATCCGTCTCCTTGAATAGCAACGTCAAGGTTGTTTCCCGTTTCTTTGAAGTTACCTTGAGTAAATATTTTCGTAATTGCCGTAGGTCTCACACCAAGCCCTACGTTAATACCCGTAGGAGACTGGGTGGTAGTAGAAGTGGAAGTCCCCGCATATTCCATCGTTTGATAAAACAAATCGGCAAATTCCGCTCTTTGTTTTTTATATCCTAACGTATTAACGTTTGAGATGTTGTTGGATACGACGTCGATTTGCATTTGTTGAGCCATCATTCCCGTCGCCGCGGTGTATAAACTTCTAACCATAATTAATCCTTTAATTTAGTTCTAAAAGTTTATAGCAAAAAGCGTTCCTTAGGCTCTAACGCTGGCTAATTTTTCTATTGCGTCTTTGTTTAGGTCGTCCATAAAGGTTGTCATGACCTTTTGATATTGTTCGACTAAGCGGTTGGTTTGTATTAAATTTGTCATCTGTATTATCGGATTGACGTTTGATTTTTCTATAAAACCTTGAAGTGTGGAGTTTTTAGGGTCGATTGTCGCGTTTTGAGGCGAGTAGTCGTATAGGTTGTCTCCTACTTTTTTGAGCGTTTTTAGGTTGTCGATTCTGACGATTTTGAATGTGGCAATTTGTTCGTTTTTTTGGTAGATATTTCCGTTTTTATCTATGGTTATTGTAGAAGTAGGGTCTATTTGAATAGGGTTGTTTTGGGAATCAAGGACTTGATAGCCGTCTTTGTTTACGAGATATCCTTTAGAATCTATTTCGAAATTACCGGCACGCGTGAGCTTAATTCCGCTCGGGGTTTTGATTGCAAAGAATCTGTTTTTTTCACTGAGGGCTACGTCTAAGGGATTAGATGTTTTTTGCATGTTACCGATACTGAAGTCCGTATATTCTTCTACGACTATAGGGACTTTATTTAGGGCTCTATTAAGAAATTGCGCGCCTTCTTTGGTATTGTTTTCAAGTGGGAGGTTGTCTCTTTTTTCGCTAAAGACTCTTTCGAAATCGCCGATTATGATATCGTCTTGCTTATAACCGACGGTATTGACGTTGGCAAGATTATTCGAGATTACGTTTAATCTGTTAAATTGAGTAACCATAGCGCCCGTAGCGTCGTAATAGCCGTTTATCATCGGTAGCCTTTTTGTAAAAAACAGCAAAAAGCATTCCGTAAAATTGTTGTATAATTCCATAACTTTTTTACCGACAAAAGGAGAAAAAATATGGCGTTGCCAAAAGAACTCGAAAAACTGTTTAAATCAAACAAAAACGGTATCGTAACGTATGAAACGATTGTTAATTTATTACCTAAGGTCCCGACAAAAACGCAAAGTAAAGAGATACTAAAACTTGCCAAAGAATATAACATCAAACTTTTAACCGCCGCCGAGGTTGCCAAACTAAAAAACCTCGAAGACGTAGTAAAAAGCGAAGAGGAAAGAGAAAGAAAAAAAGAGGAGCTTGCGGAGGATATTTTAAAAGACAAAGAACTTTTGGAATGGAGCAGGTCAGATAGTCCCGTTAGAATGTATTTGAGAGAAATGGGGCATATACCGCTTTTGGATAAAGACGAAGAGATAGAGATATTTAGAAGAATCCAGTTAGGCGAGGAGATTATATTAGATGCGATTTGTTCGATACCGTTTTTGATAGATTTGGTATTGAAATACAAAGAGCCTTTGCTAAACAGAGAACGTCGCGTCAAAGAGCTGTTTAAAAATTTCGTAGAAGAAGAGGAAATCGAAGACGAAGAGAGCAAAGAAGGCAAAAGAGCCAAAAAAATATCTTTAAGAGAAAAAAGAATAAACGAGTTGTTTAAAAATTTGGAAAAAGCGAAAAAAGAGTGGGAGAAAGTGCTTGATGAATACGATAGGGTAATAAAAGCCGAGGATATGGACGAGCTTGAGAGACTTCATAAAATTTTGCAACTCACATTTAAGAAAAAAAGAGTAAAAGAAGCCTTAAACGAGCTCGGATATACTTCCAAACTGATAAACGAAATAGTAAAAACGGTAGAAACCGCTCTAAAAGGCGATAAAGATTTCGAAAAAGAACTTAAGAAAAAAGAGTATAAACTGCCGCTTTTTAACGAGCAATTACGCAAGCTTCACAAAGAGATTTTAAGCAAAATTACGACGTTGAATAAAGAAGATATAGCCGCTATGGTGCCCGAACATACGATGGTTAACGTGTATATGGATATTAAAAAACTGGTCGAAGCGAAAAAAGCGAGTGAAAATATGTTCGGTATGGAACCGCAAAAACTCGAAGTAATCCTCGAACAGTTAAAACGGGGTAAAAAAATAGTTACCGAAGCCAAAGAAAAAATGGCAAGGGCGAATCTAAGGCTTGTTGTCAGTATCGCCAAAAAATATACCAACAGGGGACTTCCGTTTTTGGATTTGATTCAAGAGGGAAATATCGGTTTAATGAAAGCCATAGACAAGTTTGAATTCGAAAAAGGTTATAAATTCTCCACATATGCCACTTGGTGGATTAGACAAGCCATAAGCAGGGCTATCGCAGACCAGGCAAGGACGGTTAGGATTCCTATCCATATGATTGAAAATATCAATCAAATAAATAAAATCGTCAGAAAGCACGTCCAGGAAGAAGGAAAAGAGCCTTCGTTGGAAGTAATCGCAAAAGAGATGAAAATGCCGCTTGAGAAAATCAAACAGATTTTAAAAATATCAAAAGAACCGGTCTCGCTTGAAGCTCCGGTGGGTGAGGAAGAAGACGGTAAATTCGGTGATTTTATAGAGGATAAGAGTTTTACCAATCCGTATGAAGAAGTGGTTAATGAAGATTTGAGAAAACATATCGAAGAAATTTTAGACCAGCTTAACGAAAGAGAAAGAGCGGTGATTAAGATGAGATTCGGTCTAATGCCGGATAAAAGCGAGCGCACGTTAGAAGAGATTGGCAAAGCTTTGAATGTCACGCGTGAGAGAGTTAGACAAATCGAAAGTAGCGCTATTAAAAAATTGCGTCACCCTAATATCGGTAAATTGCTTAAAAATTATATTGAGAGTTGAGACTCTTCGCTCCGCTCAGAGTGACGCTTCGTTTCCCCGTCATTCTGAGGGTTTGGGGCGTCATTCTGAGGGCTTTAGCCCGAAGAATCTCGAAGAATCCCAAATCCCGAAGAATCCCCACATCGAGATATTTCGCTCCGCTCAATATGACGCACACCCTTCCATTTCGTCATACTGAGGACGCAGTCCGAAGTATCTCATCACGAGACTCTTCGCTACGCTCAGAGTGACAACCACCCAACCGTCATTCTGAGGAAGCGTAGCGACCGAAGAATCCCGAAGAATCTCATCATGAGGTCCTTCGCTACGCTCAGGACGACGCTTTTCGTCATTCTGAGCCGCACAGCGGCGAAGAATCCCAAATCCCGAAGAATCTCCTTTACCCACAGCAAACTATAATACAATTGACAAACCAAAAATATTTGTATATACTAAACAAAAAGGGAATATTTTGGAATTCATTACAAAAGTTTTTCAAAGCGGAAATTCACAAGCTATACAAATCCCCGAAGAGTGCAAAATAAATACACAAACGGCAAAAATTATCGTAAAAGACAATTTTCTTATTATTCAACCTATTAAAAACCCTTCAAGAAAAGGTTGGAATGAAGCTTTCAAAAAAATGAGACAAAACAACGACGATACGCTTTTTATAAACGACGTTTTCGAAAATGATATAGATGTATAGTCAGTATTCGATAGTTTTAGTTAATTTAGACCCGACAATAGGGTCGGAAATTAAAAAAACAAGACCTTGCGTGATTGTCTCCCCTAACGAAATGAATTTTAATATTAATACCATTATCATTGCCCCGATGACTTCAAAATCAAGAAATTATCCTACAAGAATTAAAATAAATGAAAATTCATATATTGTATTAGACCAAATTCGGACTATAGATAAACAAAGGATTATTAAAAAAATAGGAGAATTGGATATTGAGATTATTTTGCAAATAAAAAGTATATTAAAAGAGATGTTGGTTGATTAGTATATAGACTCTTCGGATTTGCCTCAGAGTGACGCTTCGTTTCCCCGTCATTTTGAGGAAGCGTAGCGACCGAAGAATCTCAAAACACAATCTCATCATGAGGTCCTTCGCTTCGCTCAGGACGACGCTTTTCGTCATTCTGAGCCGCACAGCGGCGAAGAATCCCAAAAAAACAACTTGCAAAAAAACCATAAGATAGTTATAATAATTTAGTTTTAATTTCGAAAGGATAAGCGATGAAATGGAATTTAATCGAAAATTTTTTAGTCAAATTCATAAAAGAGGAAATTACAAAAACAGGTCTGCAAAACGGGATATGCGGTTTAAGCGGCGGAATAGACAGTGCCGTGGTGGCTGTTTTGGCTAAAAAGGCATTGGGAGATAATTTCAAGGTTTTTATGCTTCCGAGTCAATTTTCAAGCAGAGCGAGCATAGAAGACGCTATAGAATTATGCGATAAATTCGATATAGAATATGAATTGGTCCATATAGCGCCTTTGTTAAACGCTTATCCGATAGATGACAATGTAAGATTGGGTAATTTTTCCGCAAGAATGAGAATGGCTATATTATACGACAAATCCGCGTTACTTAAAGCTTTAGTGATAGGCACGAGTAATAAAAGCGAATTGTTACTTGGATACGGGACGTTACATGGGGATTTGGCAAGCGCTTTGAATCCGATAGGAGATTTATACAAAACGGAAATATTTGAATTTGCACAATACTTAAAAATTCCACAAAGCATCATAAACAAACCACCGAGTGCCGACTTATGGGAAGGACAAAGCGACGAACAAGAACTCGGTTATAGTTACGCTCAAATCGACCCGGTGTTGGAAGATTTTGTAGATAATAGAGCGACAAAAGAGGAGTTGTTAAAAAAATACGATAAAAATTTAGTTGAATTCGTCATAAATAAAATTTATGCAAATCAATTTAAAAGAAAGCTGCCTATAATCGCAAAATTAAAAGCACGCACGATAGGACATGATTTTTTATATGAAAGGGATATTAGATTGTGAATTTTATTTGTTGGGATTCTTCGGGGTTAGAGATTCTTCGGTCGCTACGCTTCCTCAGAATGACGGTTGGGTGGTTGTCACTCTGAGGCGAAGCCGAAGAGTCTCGTGATGAGATACTTCGGACTGCGTCCTCAGTATGACGAAATGGAAGGGTGTGAGTCATATTGAGCGAAGCGAAATATCTCAATGTGGAGATTCTTCGCCGCTGTGCGGCTCAGAATGACGGGGGAGAAAGCGTCTCGTCCTGAGCGTAGCGAAGGACCTCGTGATGGGATTCTTCGAGATTCTTCGGTCTCTACGCTTCCTAAGAATGACGGTTGGGTGGTTGTCACTCTGAGGCAAAGCCGAAGAGTCTCGTAAATAAAAACAAATATGATATAATAAAAAGAAGGTAGTTTATGAGTCAATTAGATAAACAAAAAGAAAAAATAACGTTTTGGAGGACTATGTTTTTCTTTTTATTGGCTTCTTTGTTTGGATTAGTTGCGTTTGTGTTTACCAAATTTCAAGAAATGAACGAAATTCAATTGATATTAATTAATATAGCTGGATTTATACTGTTAATTGGAATAATAGGTGTAAGTGTAAAATTAAAAGAAGAAATAGATAAAATTGGAGAAATGTAATGGGTTATGTAATTAGTTTGATTATAATGGCAACTATAGCGATATTTAGTGTGTTTTTTATTTTTAGCGATAATAAAAATCATGAAGTTTATTAAAGTTTTAGGAATTTCGGGTTGAGGGTTGGGATTCTTCGGGGTTAGAGATTCTTCGGTCGCTACGCTTCCTCAGAATGACGGTTGGGTGGTTGTCACTCTGAGGCGAAGCCGAAGAGTCTCGTGAGGAGATACTTCGGACTGCGTCCTCAGTATGACGAAATGGAAGGGTGTGAGTCATATTGAGCGGAGCGAAATATCTCAATGTGGAGATTCTTCGCCTACAATGTAGGCTCAGAATGACGGGGGAGAAAGCGTCGTCCTGAGCGTAGCGAAGGACCTCGTAATGGGATTGTGTTTTGAGATTCTTCGGTTGCGATGCAACCTCAGAATGACGGGGGAACGAAACGTCACTCTGAGCGAAGCCGAAGAGTCTCGTTATTTACTGTTTTGTTTAGGATTGGAAGATTTTTTTTTGATTTCGTAATTTTTGTATTTAGGGTCGTTTTGAATTTTATCGAATTCTTTTTTGAGTTGGTCGTATTCTTTTTTGATATTCAAAATTGCGGCGGCTACTCCCCAAAAGACGCCAAGCCAAAGCGTCCAAGCATAACCGGTCCATTTTTTGAGTAAGATGCCTACTCCTATACCCAAAAGTATAGCTACGACTACCGATATACCCAAAGAGAGCTTTTGAGCGCCCTCTACGGTTTTGCCGAGTTTTCCTTTGTTACTCATATGATTTTAGCCACTTCTTCGTACGCATTAAGGGTCGCGTCTATGTCGCTATTTTGCATAACCGAACAAATAAATCCGGTTTCGTAAGCGCTCGGCGCGAAATAAAACCCTCTTTTTAGCATTTCGCTATGGAATTTTGCGTATCTTTCAGTATCCGAGTTATTAACGTCGTCAAAGTTTTTCGGCTTTTTAGAATTAAAGAAAAATCCAAACATGCTGCCTACTACGTTTGTTTGTATGTCGATACCGTTTTGTTTGGAGATATCTTCGAATCCTTGCATTAGTTTTTTGGCTTTATTTTCGAGGTCTTTATATAGATTCGGATTTTGTTTAAGCTTTTTAATTACCGCAAGTCCGGCATTCATAGCTACGGGATTTCCGCTAAGAGTTCCGGCTTGATAAATAGGACCTTCCGGGCTTAGATGCTGCATAATTTCTCTTTTTCCGGCAAACGCGCCAACCGGCATACCTCCGCCTATTACTTTTCCGAATGTCACTATATCTGCTTGTATGCCGTAGATGTCGTAACTTCCCCTAAGGCTTGCTCTAAATCCGCTCATTACTTCGTCGAATATTAAAATCGCTCCGTTTTCGTCGCAAAGTGTTCTTAACTCTTCCAAAAACTCTTTTTGTGCCGGGACTAAGCTCATATTACCGGCAATCGGTTCGATGATTACACACCCAACGTTTCCTTCTTTAAAACATTTTTTTACGCTTTGGATATCGTTGTATTTAGCAAGAAGGGTGTGTTTAGTAAAGTCGTTAGGCACGCCCGGGCTGCTTGGCGTCCCAAACGTTGCCGCCCCGCTACCCGCGCTAACCAATAAAGAGTCGCTATGTCCGTGATAGCACCCTTCGAATTTAATGATATCGTCTTTACCGCTGACGCCTCTTGCGAGTCTAATGGCGCTCATGGTGGCTTCGGTCCCGCTATTGACGAATCTGATTAAATCCAAATGTTCGAATAAATCCAATACTTCCTTAGCCAAATCCACTTCTACTTTGGTTGGTGCTCCGAAACTCACGCCTTTTTCTGCCATTTCGCATATCGCGTTTTGCGTATCTTTATCGCAATGCCCGAAAATTAGAGGACCCCAGCTTTGGATAAAATCGAGATATTTGTTTCCTTCTATATCGTAAATATACGCTCCTTCTCCTTTTTCGATAAACGGAGGAGTCCCGCCTACGCTTTTAAATGCTCTAACCGGAGAATTTACTCCGCCTACTATATATTGTTTTGCTTCTTCGAAAATAGTCATTTTTTTTCCTTTTTTGGATATTATTTGCTAAAATTATACAAAAAAAGGTCTTTGATGAAAATAGATGAAGCTTTAGTAAAGAGACTCGAAAATTTAAGTATGGTAGAAATCGAAGATAAAACCGCTATGGCAAAAGAGTTGGCGGAAATCGTAGAATTTGTGGAAATGTTAAACGAATTGGATACAAGTGAAGTTGACGCAACGTTTTCAACGCTTAACGCTCCGACTCCTCTAAGAGAAGATACACCTATCAAATACGACGTTATAAATGATATATTACAACACGCACCGAAAGCCAAAGACGGATTTTTCATAGTGCCTAAAATTATAGAATAGGGGGAGGCGATGGCTGTTAATTTTACACTCGAACAATTATTAAAAAGTATCAAAGATTACAATGCGTCCGACTTGCATCTAAACGTAGGCGCAGAGCCGATGCTAAGACTTGATGGAAAACTGACTCCTTTGAATCTTCCAAAACTTGCAAAAGAAGACGTTATAGAATTGTGTTATTCTGTCCTCAACGAAAAACAAAAATCCGAACTCGAAGAAAATTTGGAGTTAGATTTTTCTTTTGATATTCCTAAAGTTGCGAGATTTAGGGCAAATTATTATTACGAAAGAGAAAATTTAGCCGCGGCTTTTAGGATTATTCCGGAAAGACCTTTGAGTCTTGATGAATTAAACGCTCCTAAAGTATTTAAAGATATTATCCATAAAGAAAAAGGTCTGGTATTGGTAACCGGTCCGACTGGAAGCGGTAAATCAACCACCCTTGCGGCAATGATAAACGAAATAAACGAACAATACCAAAAACATATCATTACCATTGAAGACCCTATCGAATTCGTTCACCAGCACAAAAAGTCTCTTGTTTCCCAAAGGGAGGTAGGTAGAGATACCAGAGCGTTTATAAACGCTCTTAGGGCTTCTTTGAGAGAAGACCCGGACGTTATATTAATAGGTGAGATGAGAGACAAAGAAACAATAGCCGCTGCAATCACAGCCGCGGAAACGGGGCATTTGGTATTTGGGACGTTGCATACCAACTCCGCTATTCAAACGATAAACAGAATCGTAAACGTCTTCCCGGCAAACGAACAAGACCAAATAAGAACCCAACTCTCAATGGCTCTGTTAGCCGTAATTTCTCAAGCCCTTTTGCCTAAAAAAGACGGAGGAAGAGTTGCGGCGCACGAAATTATGGTGAATAATCCGGCAATTGCGAATTTAATCAGAGAAAACAAAATTCCTCAAATTTACTCTCAATTGCAACTCAACCAGGCTCTTACCGGAATGCAAACGCTTAATCAAGTGTTGGTTGATTTGGTTAGGAAAAACGTTATTACAAAAGAAGTCGCTATGGCTTACACGACAAAACCGGACGAATTAAGAAAGATGATAGGTGCATAAAGATTTACTCGTTTCTTCATACGACTACAAGTTGCCTACGGAATTAATAGCCAAATATCCCGTGACTCCTCGGGATAGCGCTAAATTGCTCGTTTATAACAGACAAACCGATAAAATAACTCATACCGTTTTTAGGAATGTTTTGGATTTTGTAGGCGATAAGAGGTTTGTTTTTAACGATACTAAGGTTATAAAAGCAAGAATCTACGGCAAAAAAGAGAGCGGCGGGAAAGTAGAGTTGTTGATAAACAGACCTCTTGATGATAAATTTTTGGTCTATATAAGAGGTAAAGTAAAAAAGGGCACATCGCTCTTTTTTGATAATGCTCTTAGTGCCGAAGTTGTCGAATTGTTAGATGACGGTAGTAGAATCGTAAAGTTTTACTTAAACGGTGAAAAAATCGACTTTTTGAATTTGATAAAAATACTCGAAACCATAGGGCATATACCGTTGCCTCCGTATATCAAACGTGAGGACGAATCTATCGACAGCGTAGAGTATCAAAGTGTCTTTGCAAAAAAAGAAGGAGCGGTAGCCGCTCCTACCGCAAGTTTGCATTTTACCAAAGAGCTTTTGGATAAAATAGAAAAAAAGGCTTATTTGACTTTGCATGTGGGTGCGGGGACGTTTAAGCCCGTAGAGGTAGAAGATATACGAAAACACAAAATGCATAGCGAATTTTACGAAATACCTCCAAAAACCGCCGAAATTTTGGATTCAAACGAAGAAATCGTAGCGGTTGGGACAACGGTTACAAGGACTGTCGAATATTACGCAAGAGAAAAAACCACCTCAGGTGAATGCGATTTGTTTCTAAATCCTTTAAATCCGCCCATACGAGTAAATCATTTGTTGACTAATTTTCATTTGCCTAAATCTACCCTTATTATGCTTGTAGCGGCATTTGTAGGAAGAGAAAAGACCCTTCGCCTTTACGAGGAAGCGATAAGAAAAAGGTATAGGTTTTATAGTTACGGTGACGCTATGTTGATAATTTAGCCTTCCACAAGTTTATCTACCCACATACTAAAACTAAATTCGTCAAGCGCACCCATCGCTCTATCTATTTCGGTGCCGTTTTTAAGCGCTACGATTGTAGGGATACTTCTTATTTGGTATTTCATCGCCGCTTGTCGGTTTGTGTCGGTGTTTACCTTGATAAATTGCGCTTTTAGCGGATAACTTGCCGCAACTTTTGCAAACGTCGGCGCAAACATTTGACACGGACCGCACCAAGTAGCCCAAAAGTCAATAATAACCGGGACTGTTACGGAGTTTGTTATTTTTTCAAATTCCGCGTAATCGTCAAGTTCTATCGGTTTGTTGTCAAGTAGATTGCCTTTACATACACCACAAACCGCTTTTTTGTATTCATCTTTTTTTGGTAGTTTGTTTAAGCTTTTGCAATGAGGACATGCATATATTATATGATCCATATTATTCTCCTTTGTTTATGATTCTTTAGTGCAATTGTATCAAGTTGTTTAATAAAATGCAAGTATGTTTGTGTTGAACTGTGGAGATTTCGTTTTGTAGGGATTTACTGGTTTTAGAGATTCTTCGCCCGATGGGCTCAGAATGACGGGGGAGTAAAGCGTTGTCCTGAGCGCAGCGAAGGACCTCATGATGGGATTCTTCGTTTTTTAGAGATACTTCGGACTGCGTCCTCAGAATGACGATGAGGGGTGGTTGTCACTCTGAGGCGAAGCCGAAGAGTCTCGTGGGTATTGTCATATTGAGCGGAGCGAAGAGTCTCGTGATGAGATACTTCGGACTGTGTCCTCAGTATGACGAAATGGAAGAGTGTGCGTCATATTGAGCGTAGCGAAATATCTCAATGTGGAGATTCTTCGGGATAAATGCTTGAAAATGATAAAGATGAAGGGTTAATTTTTTATTTGTTTTTTTGGTAGATTTAGAGTGTAAAGTATTATTCCTACCACAAAAAATAAAAATATATATGCTATGAATTTTTCCATTATTGCTCCTTTTCTAAGCGGTTTAGAAGTTGGTCTTGTTGAGTATCGATAGTTTTAATTTTAAAGACAATTAAGATTGCTATAATAATACCGATTGATGTTAAGATTATTATGTCATTGTTTGTTTTGTGTTCCATAAGAGCATAAATGCTCCAAACAATACCGCCTAATATTGTTAATAACATATTAAGATAAAATTTTGCGTATCTTTCTAAACGGTCAAGTTCTTTTTGGATTTTTTCTTTTTTACCCAAGGGGTTGCCTTTTTGATAATTATAGCATATTTTGGGTGTGCGTCATATTGAGCGGAGTGAAATATCTCGGTGTGGAGATTTTTCGTTTTTTAGAGATTCTTTGAGATACTTCGGCACTGCGTGCCTCAGTATGACGGTGATGGAGGTCGTCACTCTGAGCGCAGCGAAGAGTCTCGTGAGTATTGTCATATTGAGCGAAGCGAAATATCTCAATGTGGGTGGGTTTTCGAGGTTAGAGATTCTTTGAGATTCTTCGGTCGCTGCGCTTCCTCAGAATGACGTTGAGGGGTGGTCGTCACTCTGAGGCGAAGCCGAAGAGTCTCGTAAATATGATATAATAATAAAAAAAGGTAAAGATGAAAAAAAATCAATATCTTGAAACCGGGAAAGGCTTTATAGGACTTGCAAATTTAATAGGAGGATTGTCGGTTATAAACGGATTGTTTACATCGGCAAAATTGTCCGTGCCAGAAATATTTATGATTTTTTATACGTTTATTGCATTATATATTTCGGGTAATTTATTAATAGGAAAGGTAGAAGATGAATAATATTTATTTATATTGGGCTATATTTGCGACGGGTGTGTTAATATTTGCATATATTGTAACTAACAAAAATAAAAAACATACTTCAAATTAGAAATTTTATGTTTGAGATATTTTGGGATTTGGGATTCTTTGAGATTCTTCGGTCGCTACGCTTCCTCAGAATGACGGGGGAGTAAAGCGTCGTCCTGAGCGCAGCGAAGGACCTCATGATGGGATTCTTCGGGGTTAGAGATTCTTCGGTCGCTGCGCTTCCTCAGAATGACGATGAGGGGTGGGCGTCACTCTGAGCGGAGCGAAGAGTCTCGTGATGAGATACTTCGGACTGTGTCCTCAGTATGACGAAATGGAAGAGTGTGCGTCATATTGAGCGGAGCGAAATATCTCAATGTGGAGATTCTTCTGGATAAATGCTTGAAAATGATAAAGATGAAGGGTTAATTTTTTATTTGTTTTTTTGGTAGATTTAGAGTGTAAAGTATTATTCCTACCACAAAAAATAAAAATATATATGCTATGAATTTTTCCATT
>Ga0256843_1000108_pt1 | contig 70460 bp, 66 predicted proteins | sample AlvinellametaG_FD_191572 | JGI IMG/M metagenome (GOLD analysis project Ga0256843, IMG submission 191572) | Pompeii worm associated microbial communities from hydrothermal vent at the East Pacific Rise, Pacific Ocean - Alvinella | ecosystem: Host-associated > Annelida > Integument > Unclassified ...
ATGCACATAAAATTTTAAGAGATACTGTCGCACAACAAGAGGCAAAAGCACTACAAAACCCATCAGCTATCAAAAATCATACACAAGCTGAGAAAAAGGTGCAAGAGGTTACAAAAAAGATGCAAGAAAAAGCAAAAAAAGAGAGCAAAGTCTTTGAACAAGAAGTCAAAAAAGACATGCAAGATACTGTAAAATAAACTTTCAAATCCTCCTCTATTTTAAGACTGAATAAGAGTTCTCTCTTCTCAGTCTTATAGGTTGTAAAATCATTGATAGCTTCCTAGACAAATATTTAGGTATTATAGTTTAGTGTGTAGTCAAGTATCAAATATCACTACTTTTATCATCAAATTTTATAGAGGTTTTATTTTTATATAAGATTATTTTTGTAAAATTGTGGAAAGGGTACATCGATATCCAACTGACTAACTTTACATAATCAGATAATACAAAGTCACTATCTAAGTTTGAAGCACTCCAAGAAAAAAATACAGCTTTGTTATACTTTATCATAGCATTTTCATTATTCCCTTTAGAAGTATCTATATAAAAACCTTTATTTTCTACATTATCACTTTTGATATTATCAATATATTGTAAACTTTTAATCGACTTACTCAATAATACATTTGCTATATAGAAATCACTATATAACAAATAGTTTGATATAACATTTTTAAAAAAATCATAATCTGTTACCTGAACAAAATTTGATAAAACTTCTATTATTATCATTTTTAGTTTTTCAGTTGTAGTCTCTTGTATAAACCACTCTTGTAACATCTTTTTTAGCTTTACAACATCATCCAGAGTTTTGATATTTGTATAACTAAACAAACTCATTTCTAAGGTATTAATATACTCAAGATAGATATCAATTATTTCATAATTATCTCTTTGATCTTCCATCCATTGATATGTATCTTTACCAAAACTTTTCAAACTCATCAGTTTAAAGACATCAATCAAATAATATAGCTTTGTTTCTATATCTGAGTATGAACCTTCTAACAATATATCAATCTTATTTTGCATAATTTCTCCTTATTACATAAATGGCATAAATATTTCTAATACTATTTATGTTTTCCCATTTTAATTTCAATATCATATAAATTTGCAAAAATAATAAGTTCATTCAAAAGATTTTCATCAATAATACACTCCAATTTAAGCTCATCTCTAAAATAGCATAAGCATACGATATACGCATCTTGTTTGATTATTTTAATAAAAGACAGTTCATTGTCTTGAGCTACTATTCTTAATCTATTATAATAAAAATATATTTTATTATCTTTGATAGAGATACTACATACTTCTTTGTTTGACTGTGTTCCAAACTTAACAAAATAATAAAACTCATACACTACATTTATAATAAAACCTAAAATATATTCAAATATTTTCATAAAGATGACACCGTTAATATTATTACTACAGCACTTAAATAAGCACTTATCGTATAAGATAAACAATTTATCCAATTTTCCCTCATCCCCAAATTGCGAGATGTACCTATATGATTATCTATCTCCCCATAAGGCTTATAATCATAACTATCTGTCAAGTTCTCATCACTATCTACTAATCCTCTAGTACTTCCAAGTGCATCTGTCAAGAAATAATAACTTCCACCATATATCAAGTCATTACCATAAGTATACTCTCCAGTTGTACCATCTTCTTTAGACTCAGTTATAACTTGTGCAAATGGTGTGTTTGTGTCTATAAGGTATGTGTTTGTTCTGTTGTTTGACAGTGGTATATTTGCAAATAAAAAGGAGGCTAGGATACTCAGCAGTAGGATGGGTTTTAGCATCTGTTTGGTTCCTTTTTTATAGATTCAATAAGATAAAGACTTTGTAAAAAACTCTCCATATTTAACAATAGGTAACTTTTTAATCTCATTTGATACTTTTTCGATTAGTTCATCGACTATACTATCAAATTGTTCAGGTATCAAATCTAGTATAGAGTCTAACTCCAATATTTCATCAATCAAAAAATAAAACTCTTGATCAAATCCATTTTTTTCAAGCCATGTTACTAATCTAACATTAAGAAAAGTGTCACTAATACTAAAATAAATATTAAGTTCTTCATCAAAAAATTTCTCATTCAACTTTACCAAATCATTTTTAATACCTAAAAGATACCCATAACAATATATCAATATCTCTTTTTTTATTATATTTTTATCGTTCATTATTAATACCCATTACTCCAATGATCCCATTTAATTTTAAAATCATATATCACTCCTGATTTCCCCTCGTCCCCAAACTATGAGACTGGAAAGCTTGGGTTCTTTTGCAGTCTCGCAATTTGGAGATAAGGGAAATATAATAACACTCTATACATTTAAAATCCCTGTTACAAGTTTTGTCGGACTAGTTCTATTGTTTCCTATAGTATGCTTTGCATTGTATGCTAGTAGTTCAGTTGCAAACTCTATAATCATTGTATTTAATTTTTCAAACAATATACTATCTTTTTCAAATACTGGATAAAAAAATAATCCTTTTAATTTATTATCATTATAAAAATATTTAAAATTTTGTGAAACAATTATACCACTTTGATCATATTCAAATGGTTCTGATGTATAATTAAAATCATTTATATCATTTAAATTTTCATAGATTAAAAAATTATGTTCTTTTTTGTTTTCAAAATCCAAATTAGTATCTAAACATTTGTCATGCATAAGAATATTTGAATACAAACAAGAAAGAGATATACTCTGTTGAGTTTTTATATCTATTAGATCACCAAACTCTATACCTGATAAAGTACTATTTTTGATTTTAGATTTAATATAATCTGTTGCTATTATCAAGTTATACCATACTTCAAATGTTTTAAAAAAATTATCTTTTACACTAGGTATACCATTTATATTATGTTCTTTAAACATACAGATTTTTTTATTTTTAAAACATATTTTTTTGTTTGGTATCTTTTCATATGATTCATAATCAATATAATACTTTATAGGCAAAACAGAATTTGGAACTATTAAAAAAGCTTTAATATCTCTTATCTCTTTTTTTGTTAACTCAATAGATATCTTAAAATTATAATTATATCTGTTTCCAACAACTTCTAATAACTTTTTATATACTTCTGAACGAAAATCAAATCTTTCTACATGTCCAGTAAAACCTAATGTTTTCATATAATGAAAATGTTCCATATATGCTTTTTCCATGTGTGCTGACAGTTTTAATTTCATGGTGCAAACATCCTATTAAAAATACCTCTTATAACTACTTGTCTTTGTATCGGATCATCATAGAGAGATATCATTGCCACACTAATGTATGATTGTTATCATTCCCTATAAAAACTTCTAAAGCTTTAACAAAATCTAATTCATTCGATATATTTTTAAGTTTATCATTAAAATTATTGATACGAGATAAAAAGACATCTTCAATACTTACAATATAATCTTCAATATTATTTTTAGAATATATATTAAAACCATTTATATCTCCCATATCATGTCCTACTTCAAAAACAACTATATAACAAACATAATCTAAAATAATATTTATATCAGTCTCATTATTGATTAGTTCTACTAATGTTTGTTCTGCAACTTCTTTATTTGTAACCATAAAAGTAACTCCTTGACTAGAATTACCATTATGTGCAATAATATTGTATGTAAAAAAATTTTTGAGTTCTAAAATTTTTTTAAAATAAAGGTTGTCTTTTCGCTCATAACTTCCATTATATAAAGATAATTTTTGAAACTCATTCTCAATAGTTTCATATGTTATATTTAACTTAAACCGAGTTTCAATGATGTCTTGATGTTTATCTTTCTGAAAATTATCTTCATATATAATATAATTATTATTACTTGCACTAAAAAATAATGAAAGTAATGTAATATATGCACAATATTCAACATCATCATAACTCAAAATATGATTATTAGAATATTTAGCAACTTTATCCATATTTTCAATAGAGTATCCATTCCATTTATCTATTAGAAAATTTGTATTTTCTCTAATAAAACCATATATAAAATAATCATTAGTTTTAACTTTTTTAAATAATCTTTGCATTATATTGTTCCTTATGGTGCATACCATCTTACTTATCCCTAAGTGCAAGTTGGGAAACGATGAAAGTTGCATTTTTTAGTATATCTATTTTTGATGATTGATGTATTCTAAAAGTTCTAACCATTCTTGTTTTAAATCTCCGTAAATACTTTCATCTATATCAAAACAGTGATAAAATTCTATTACCCATTTAGCAAATTCTTCAAGATAGTCAAAAATAAGACTCATTGCCTGTTTATCATGTTGTATATGTTTTTTTATCAATTTTAAAACTAAAGATAAAGTATCTGATGATTCAAAAAGCATTTGTTTATCATTACTTTCAACAGCTTCTTGCAAATAACGAAATGCTCCAAATATATAATAAATAAATGCTTTAGTTCCTACAAAATAAAATGTATCATATATCGCTATCGGTATAGAGTTTTTACAACTTTGGAAAATAAACTCTATATCTTTCCCATAAAAACAAGATAAAGCATACTTTTCATCATCTCCACCATCATAATAAAAATCTTTTTTTGATGGTTTTTCTAAAAAACTTGGTTCTAATAACATTTTTTCTTCCTTATATAACTTATTATTATCAGCTATCAAAAGTCATACACAAGCTGAAAAAAGATACAAAAAAAGCAAAAAAAGAGAACAAAGCTTTTGATTAGGCTTTTTGTTTATGATACCAAACATAAACGCCTGTTAAAATAGCTATAAATCCTAAAGCGATAACAGTAGCATTTTTAAGATACTGTGATACCAACTCTTGGTTACTGCCTAAGAAGTATCCGATAAGTGCCAAGACTACTACCCATATACCAGCACCCAACGCTGAGTAGAGTATAAATCGGCTCATATTCATCCGTGCAAGTCCAGCTGGAAGTGATATAAGCTGTCTAATCCCTGGTATGAGTCGTCCGTTAAATGTTGACAGTTCTCCGTGTGTTTGAAAAAACTGCTCTAGCTTATCTAATGTTTGAGGAGATATAAAGAAGTATTTGCCATATCTAAGCAAGAACTTTTTACCAAAAAAAAGTGCAAAATAGTAGTTAAAAACAGCTCCTGCAACTGAGCCTAAAGTACCAACAAGTATGATGAGGGATAAATCCATCTTACCTTGAAATGCCAAATATCCAGCAGGTATGATGATGACTTCACTAGGGAAAGGGAAAAAAGTGCTTTCTAAAAACATCAAAGCAAAGATACCAAAGTAGCCCAAGGCTCCTATGGTATGCACAAGATACATAGCTATATCGTGTATCATTTATGCTTTTGACTCTTCTTCGCTAAATGCACCAACAGAAGTGAGTTTTTCATATCTTTTATCAAGCATATCTTCAAGAGACATCTCTCTAAGTTTTGCAACTTCTTCTAAGAAGTACTTCTTAAGAACCTCTGCTGTAGTCTCTTTATCTCTATGCGCTCCTATAAGTGGTTCATCAAGTACATCATCTATAAGGTTATGCTCTAGCAAATCATTTGGTGTGATTTTGAGAGCTTTTGTAGCAGTTTCTACTTTGGCGGGGTCATTCCAAAGTATCGCACTACACCCCTCAGGAGAGATAACAGCAAAAATAGAATATCTCATCATAGCCAACTTATCAGCTACACTGATAGCCAAAGCACCACCACTACCACCTTCTCCTATAACTACTGATATCATAGGTACTTTTATAGCAGCTAATTCAAAAAGGTTTCTCGCAATTGCTTCACTCTGTCCTCTCTCTTCTGCACCAAGTCCAGGGTATGCACCCGGAGTGTCCACAAGCATAAGTACAGGGATATCAAACTTTTCAGCTAGTTTAATCGCTCGAAGAGCTTTTCTATACCCTTCAGGATTTGGCATACCAAAGTTTCTTTTGATTTTGTTTTTGACGCCTCTACCTTTTTGCTCACCTATAACCATACATTTTTGTCCATCTATCCATCCAAGATAGCAAAGTATAGCAGGATCATCCCTAAATGCTCTATCACCATGTATCTCATAAGCATTATCCATAATAAGTTTAATATAATCAAGTGCATAAGGACGGTCAGGGTGACGAGCAAGTTGAAGCTTTTGATAGTCATTGAGAGAACCAAAAGTCTTTTCAACCTCTTTTTGAAGCTCTTTTTGATACTTTTCTACTGCTTCAAGGTTAGCGATAGCATGAGCAGAGACGATTTTTTCTTGTATCTGCTCTATCTTGCTCTCAAAATCCAAATAGGTTGCCATAGCTGTTCCTTATATCTTTTTGAAGATTACTACGCCGTTTGTTCCACCAAATCCAAACGAGTTACTCATCACTACATTTAGTTCAGCTTTTCTTGCTTCATTTGGTACATAATCCAAATCACAGTTTTCATCAGGTGTTGTATAGTTGATAGTAGGAGGGATAACACCATCTCTCATAGCCATCAATGATATAACAGCTTCGATAGCACCAGCAGCTCCTAGGCAGTGTCCTACTTGACCTTTTGTTGAGCTTACTGGTGGGCAGTTATCTTTACCACCAAATAGTTCTTTAAGTGCTGCTGTTTCGTTTTTGTCATTTACCGGAGTGGAAGTTCCATGTGCATTTATATAATCGATATCTGGTTTACCTGCCATCTCATAAGCCATTTGCATAGCACGAAGTGGTCCATCCATAGTAGGAGTTGTGATATGGTTTGCATCTCCACTCTCACCAAATCCTATAATCTCACCATATATCTTAGCTCCACGAGCTATGGCATCTTCATAATCTTCAAGAACCAATGCACCAGCACCCTCACCCATAACAAAACCATCTCTATCTTTATCAAATGGTCTTGAAGCACTTTGTGGATCATCATTGCGAGTAGATAGTGCTTTCATAGCAGCAAAACCACCAACACCAGCACCACATATAGCTGACTCAGCACCAACTACAAGCATCTTTTTTGCTGTTCCTACCATGATACACTTAGCCGCTTCACCTATAGCGTGAGTACCAGCAGCACAAGCAGTAACAGATGAGAGGTTTGGTCCTCTTAGACTATGGTCTATAGAGACAAATCCACCAAGCATATTGACTAGAGCAGAAGGGATAAAAAATGGAGAGATTCTTCTAGGTCCTCTTGTCTCACAAACTATAGAGTTTTTTTCGATATTTGGCAAACCACCTATCCCTGAAGCAGATACTACACCAAAGCTGTTTTTATCTACATCTTCAGGCAAATTTGCATCAGCCATCGCTTCAGCTGAAGCTTTCATACCAAGTTGGATAAATCTATCAGCTTTTTTAACCTCTTTTGGATCCATAACAGTTGTCGGATCGAAATTTGTAATCTCACCTGCTATTTTGGCACTATGTTTTTCTATATCAAAAGACTCTATCACTTTGATACCACATTTACCATCTACTATAGCCTTAAAAGAACTCTCTTTATCAAGTCCCAAAGAGTTTATCATACCTATACCTGTTACTACTACTCGTCTCAATTTATCTCTCCTACTAAATAAATATATATACCAAAGTTCAAAAAACTAAACTCTGAAATATAAATTTATCCCCAAAAAGGGGAAACTCTTAAGCTTGTGCTTCTTCGATGAATTTGATAGCATCACCAACAGTAGCGATAGCTTCTGCTTGATCATCAGGGATTTCGATATCAAATTTTTCTTCCAAAGCCATTACTAGCTCAACAACATCAAGGCTATCAGCACCTAGATCTTCTACGAATTTAGAATCTTCTTTTACTTCATCTGGGCTAACATTTAGTTGCTCAACTACTACTTCTTTTACATCATCAAACAATGCCATTGTTTCTCCTTAATTGTGTTAAAAATACGCACAAGTATATCAAAAAATTTATACTATTTGGCTAAATCTTTACTTAGAAGTGCTTTTTTTACAAAAGGATCTTGTAAATTTTGCCCTTGTAACATAAGTTCACTCATCTTTTTATAATCTACAAAACCACTTTTGTTATGCTCATACGCACCAAAGCCATACCCCATAGGTGTAGCATCTACGCGTGAGTAGTAAGCACTCTTGGCATCTATCCATCTGTTTGTATCTACTGTTTTTGTCCATATCTTGGCTATATGTGACTTGTCTTTCATCCAAAGTATAGCACACCCTATCTCATCAAAAAAGTAAGTTTTGCCATCATCTAGCACTACTTCAACTGCATACTTCATATCTTCGATATCCATAGTACACTCACTACACTGATACTCTTTGGGTTTTATAGGCACTACTGTATGTTTTGTGTTGTCTTTATATACATATCTAGCACCCTGTGAGTTACCAAATGCCAAAAACATCACTATAATAATAGCGATGATAACTACAAACATCAAAATCTTTCCTAACACCTGCTTCATAACAATACTCCATTTTCAAGATAATAAACCAAAACATATCCACTGCACAAAAGTACAAATGAAACCAACATCATCAAAGATGCTTTTAGGCTCTTGTTGGATTTGGTTTTAAAAAACATTTTCATAATCATACTATCACAAAGTAAAAATATACCACCAAAAAGTAAACCCCACACCAGATATCCGACATAATAGTAGTGATACTGCATCATACAAAACGGGCATTTATGGGTAGGAAGCTGATATATATATGTACCAAAAAAGTAAACTACACTATAGTAAGCCACTACCAAAAAGCTGATAGATGAGAGTATAGTCACAACATAAGATGATAACCAAACAGATATCAATATAAGTGAAAAAAGCAAGAAAAAAAGCATAAGCAGTTTTGTAGTATCCAAGCCAAATGGGATCCCTCCACCAACTTTGCCATATATCACAGAACAACAGCTAACTGCTTGGGTGGTATTGATATGGGTAAAATACAACCAACTTAGTACATACTCCACAACGATAAAGAGAAAAATCGCTATAAAAAGATAGTTTTTTACTCTCATATACGGATAGTTTGTAGCTTTGATATCTAGTGTGTTGATACTCATCCATACAAAACTCAAAAATACAGATGCTATCCCCATAACCAACACATAGTTTCCATATACATTTGCCTTGATAACCCCTGCTCCACACATCGCTCCAGGGACAAATTCACTAAGAGCATCTATGGTATGCACAAAATAAAAAAGAAGCATTATCTTTAAGACCAAAGCAAACGATATGATAGTAGATACCAGATAAGACCTCTCTTCTAACTTAAACTGCTTAACCTCAAAACTCTCAAAATCCCATCTTTTTACTATAAGTACAGCGTAAACAAATGCGATAAACAAAAGAGCCAAAATCAAACTAGAAGACAACATATAAATGATAACTTCACTGTTAAGTAAAATCTTATGCATTTTTACTCTTTTATCTTACCATTTTGAAGATTGATGATATCGCATTCAAAATCCAAACTATCAAAGATAGGGTCATGTGTAGCGATGATGATACATTTGCCTTCATCTTTTAACTCAGTGATGATATCTATAAACCTTTGTGTATTTTTACTATCTAGGTTGGCAGTAGGTTCATCACAGATGATGATAGGAGCATCATTGATTAAAGCTCTAGCTATGGCACACCTTTGTTTCTCTCCACCAGAGAGGTCTCTGATATCTTGTGATGCCTTATGCTCTATACCTACTCTTTGCATAGCTTTGTAAGCCAACTTTTGGATATGAGATATATCTTTATACAAAGGTATCAGTGGAGCTATGACATTATCAATAACACTAAAAGAGTCTATAAGATTAAAGTGTTGAAATACAAAGCCTATCTTGGATGCTCTATATTGTGACAGATGAAAATCAGGCAGTTTTGATACTAGCAAATCATCCACTACAATCTTACCTTTTGTCGGTTTCTCAAACCCTGCTATCAATGAAAGTAAAGTTGACTTGCCACTCCCACTAATCCCTTTGAGGATTAGAGGCTTTTTATCTATAGTGAGATTTATATTGTTGAGTGCTTCAAACTCATTTGCACTGCCTTGATTGTATATCTTGTGTAGATTTGTTATCTCTATCATTTCATAGCCTCTTTTGCTGAAGTAGTAGCAACTCTCCACGATGGTATCAACACAGCTCCAACAAACGGTATAGTATAAACAAGCCACAAAGAAAAAAGCACACCAAAATCTATATGTGGTGTCAGTTTGATATCTATATCGAGATTATCCATCCCAAAAAAGAGATACTTCAACAAAGGTGCATCAGCTACAAATACATATATGTATGCCAAAAACACACCTATAATAAAACTGCTCATAGCTACTATCATACTCTCTGTTAGTTTGAGTCTTAGTATATCTTTGATACTCCATCCAACAGCTCTGAGGATACCTATCTCTTTTTTATCCACACTGTAAACAGATGAGTATCGTTGATATATTATCATCATAAATGTCACCAAAGATATGATATAAAGCAACAAAAACAATCCTTGTTTATATGCAAACATTTCATCATAATATGATGCTATCTCTTTTTTATCCATCACATTTATGTTGATAAACTTTTCATACAAACTAGACTTAACATTGCTCCACTCTGCATCATTTGGCACATCAAAAGATATCTGAGTTACTTTATCTTCGCCTATACCTAGTATCTGCCTTGCTGTATCGATAGATACTATAACCATATCGTTAGATATGAGATTTGCCCCTGTTGGGATAGTTTTGTAAAAATCCAAATGTTTAAACTCACCATTTGGCAGTTTAAATGTATATCCGTCTTTATAAAAATGCTTAGCTAAAAACTCTTTGACACTACTGCTTAGTATCATATAATCTTTGGATAAAAATTTGGCTACATCAACACCACCCCATATCTTTTGAAGAAGTTTTGAATTCATATCATCAAAAGGGTCTATCCCTACAATCAAAAAGGATTTGCCTTTGTTGTTAAAATAGTATCTTCCATATACTCTTGCATTGATATGAGTAACTCCTCTTAGTGTAGCTATCTTGTCTATATAACTACTATCCATAGTGACATCTAGTGTAGATTTTTTGACAACAAAATCAGGTTGTTGATCGAGTGTAGAAAGAAGCGTGTGTTTGATAGAAGATGTGATAAAAAATATAGAACTTATCAAACTTATAAGCACTATAGAGATAAGCATACTTCCTATATGTTTACTTTTTTGTTTAAACAGCATCAAGCTTAAAAAATACAAAAAAGCACTATTTTTCATATACAAAATCCATTTTTTTGATACCTACTAACTCATCATAAGCTATATTGTTCTGTCCTCTTTGATAAAAGGCTTTTTGTGTAGCTACTTGATTGACTCCAGTTAGAGAGAGTGTGTTTGACAACTCTTTATCGTGGATAAAAACAGCTCTTAGCATATAATCTACCATCATCCCACATACAAAAAATGCAAGTAGTACAGCCAGATTTATCAATCTATCAATCATCGTAGTCTATACCATCAAGTTTCAGCACCATTTTAGCACTTATATCTTCAAATCTAACTATCTTTTTGCCATGATGCTGAGATAAAAAATCTTCGGCACTTTTTTGTGTAGCAAATGGTATCAGTTCATTACCCATAGGTCCATAAACATTTGAATCTATAACATAATACGCACTTTTTGCATCTATCCTGTCTAATGTATAATAATCACTAACCCACATATGCTCTATCTTGGCTCTGTCATACACAAAATCCCCATCAAAGATATAATACTTCATCATATCTTTTACACCATCAAAGTATAACTTTTTACCATCTACTACCATCATAGCACTCCATTTGGGATACTTGGCTACAAACATACCACAAACAGGGCATTTGGCATCAGTAGGTACTGCTATATGTTTAGTAGAAGTATGTTGCTTAGATGCATGTTGGACAAAATAAGCCAAAGCTTTCATATTTGAAGCAGAAAGCCTTTTACAAGCTTTGAATTTTTTGATAGTAGCGATAATCTCATCACTAGAAGTTTTACCAAAAGGAAGCAAAGATTCATCACACATAAGATGAGCTATATTTTTACCTTTCGATAGTTTATGTGTATCTATAGGTGCATCTGCAAATAGCAAAACAACACTAAAAAACAGCCCTAAAAAAAGTTTCAACATCCATCCTTACAAATTTTTGAACTATTGTATATCAAAAGTATTAATTTTGTGTTAAAAATCGCTATAAATTATTAAAATACCGCGTAGGTCGGGGTATCCTTACCCCGACGATAATATCAAATATACAAAAACATTTTATCCCATCAAAAATATAAATGTCGGGGTGGGGACACCCCGACCTACCAACATTTTTAAATCAAACAACCATCGTTTCCTGATTGGCAATACCCGATATCATAATCATTGATTACAACCTATTTTATATCAAAGCTTTACACTCTTTGATCAACTCATCCAATATCTCATTTGGCAAGTTAGAAAATTCTTGTTTTGTATATATATAAAGCAAAACTAAAATACCATTAGCATCTTTATAAAAATAATACACCCTATAACCAGCACTTTTGCCTTTATTGTTTGCACTGTTTTTAACTCTTATTTTATAAACACTCTCTTTGATATAGATAGCATCTTTTGGATTTTTTCTTAAATTATCGACAAACTCTATAAAATCTTTTTTTAAATTAGGATTTTTTTTAGCCAAAGATTTTAATTTTTTATCAAAGATAGGTAGAGTTTTAATCTGCATTATAACTCTTTTAGCAAATTTTCAACAGAGTTTAACTCCAAATCTCCCTGTTTATAAGCCATAAACTCATCATTGAGGATTTGCATATCTTTTTTTGCTTTTTTAAGTTCTATCTCTTTTAACAATACACTTACGATATATTCGCTCAAGTTTTTACTATTTTGTTGTATCTCTTTTTGTAAAAAATCTTCTACGATAGGGTTTTGAATCTCTATAGTCATAATGTACCCTTTTTTTATGTATTATATCAAAAATCCAACGCTATCTCAAATGTCGTAATCAAAGATTACGACTTACAAAAAGCTCTTAGCTCTTAGCTTCTAGCTCTAAGCTAATTTTGAGAAGCAAAATTAAGATATAGCCCAACTGCTTGAAGTTGTTTACCATTTAATCCTTTACAACTTTTGTGACTTACTATATATGCTTTAGCTTCAGCTGTAGAGTTGAACTTCTGATCTATCTTTTGACATTTGGCATTGTATATCATCTTGCCTTTTTTTGCCATCATAGATTGTTTTTTGCTTATCATCGCACTCTCTTTGGCAAACTGTTTTTTAGCAAGAGCTAGAGTATGCTCAAAATCCATAACATCTCCACCAAACTTAGAAGCAAATGCTTTAGCATCATCTTTTGAAGCAAATGCATACTTACTAACCTTTGTCATAGTACCTTTTTTGTTACTACCTACAACAAAATAAGCATCTTTTGCATCTATAAACTTCAATGAGTTTGTATCTACTACTTTGATATCACTTACCTTCGCACCACTGTTGATATCATCTACCAAACAGTGGATAGAACAGTATTGTTTGACTTTACCATCAACTTTAGCAGCCATATTTGTTTTGTAAAACATAGGAAGAGTCATACCACATTTTGGACAAAACATTTTTGATTTGCCATCTTGAAGTATAGTAGCCTCATTCATAGGCACACTTTGAAACATTTTTGGCATATGCTTAGGAGCCTGTTGCCCCATTCCACTAGCCATCAAAGTACCACAAGCTATAACCAAACTCAACAAAATCTTTTTCATATTATATATCCTTACAAATTTTTGGAGATATTGTATATCAAAAGTGTTAATTTTGTGTTAAATTTTTATAAGAGGATATAAAATAAGAGAAAAATCTCCTATTTTATAACTTTCCATTTTGTAGAAAGTTTTGTAGTATATTTGTATGATTCTCTGCTACCATCTTCTTTTTGGAAAAAGATTAGATTTTTGCCATCATTTTGATTTCTAAATAGTATATCAGCTATCTTATCACCATTAAAGTCAGCTACACCTGCAACTTTCCATTCATTGGATATAGATGTAGTATAAGCATAAGACTCTCTGCTACCATCTTCTTTTTGAAAAAAGATTAGATTTTTACCATCATTTTGATTTCTAAATAGTATATCAGCTACCTTATCACCATTAAAATCACCAACTCCAGCAACAATCCAATTACTATTTAAATTTTGAAGATATGTATAAGAATCCCTACTTCCATCTTCTTTTTGAAATGATATAAACATTTTACCTTCATTTTGGTTACGATATAAAATATCTGCAATACCATCATTATTAAAATCTACTGTTGCACCAACAGTCCAGTCAGTACTTACTTTTGTTGTATAGGCATAAGATTCTCTGCTACCATCTTCTTTTTGGAAAAAGATTAGATTTTTGCCATCATTTTGATTTCTAAATAGTATATCAGCTATCTTATCACCATTAAAGTCAGCTACACCTGCAACTTTCCATTCATTGGATATAGATGTAGTATAAGCATAAGATTCTCTGCTACCATCTTCTTTTTGGAAAAAGATTAGATTTTTACCATTACTTTGATTTCTAAATAATATATCTGTTATACCATCTGCATTAAAATCTCCAAGTCCTTCAGCACTCCAGTCACTACTAATTGAAGTTGTATAGGCATAAGACTCTCTAACTCCAGTTTGATATAAGAAAAAAATTAAATTTTTACCACTTTCTTCATCTCTAAAAAGAATATCAGGAATACCATCTTTATTGAAATCATTTTGTACTATATTTGGCGCTAAATGTACAATAGAAACAGCCTCTTGCTCCATACCAGCATAACTATCACCCCATGTCATACTATGAGTATCATAATCCCATGTATCATGAAGATATACTGTTTCGTTTTCATCATATCCTACACCAACTATAGTATGACCTTGAAGGTGAATCATAACAGGATAACCAGCATCTATTTCTGCTTTATATTGTTCAAAACTAAAACCACCTTCCTCTACTGCATCTATTTTTTGATTATATAGTGTTGTAACAGTATAGCCTCTTGATTCAAAAAATAATTTCAACCCATATGCGCCATCTTTACTGGAGACATTATAGTCTTCCATATCTTTGGCAGTTAATGCATCACCATTATTATAAAAGTAAAAAGTTGTTGCACCATCACTATTGTCATAGTTGGTTGTTTGGTTTGTTTTCATAAAATCAGCTGTACAATCCCCATATGGATGTTCATCCCAACCATTTGTTACAAATGGATCATCATCAGAATTATCAACTTTTATCCAATAATCATCAACATGTCCCCTTCCAACACGACCATCCAAACCATCATGAGTAGCACTAAGAGGGGTTTGATGTCTTGTATCTCCACCATCATCTGTCCAATCAGGCCAAGATGAGTTATCTAGTGGCATTTTACCTTCATTGGTAGGTCCAGCATATACATAAGGATATCCATGTCTATCATAGTATCCTGCTATCATAGCACCAGAAGTTGCTGAACATCCAAAGGACCAAGAAAAAGCAGGAGTTTCCAAGAAACCCACAGCGGAAGAACTCTCTGAACTAGATTCTACACTACTCTCACTACTTTCACTACTTTCATTATTTGAAAAAATGTTAGCAACTACAGGTCTCTTAACCATAAACGGTGGTGTTGAAGGTCCATTTATAGTAATGATATCCATAACCTTTCCATTAGATAAAGACAAACTATCCAAATGGTAATACTGATTATTACCTATCAAAGTGGTTTGACCAGCTATAGCTAGTACTGTAGTAACTGCACCAATACTAAACACTTTATATATCATTGATTATATCCTTTATTTTGATTTTTTTATTTTATTGATATCTACAACAGGTCTTTTATAACCATCTGGTGGCGTTGGATGGCTATTGATTATAACCCTTTCAAAACTTTTTGTTGAATTACTGTTATTTTTATCTTTGTTAACTGAATTATCACTTTGCATTATATTACATCCTACTAAAAATATACAACTTATTACTATAATATATCTCATAAATACTCTTTTTATACTTAATATACTCATCTTGTTTCATTAACAAACTTCATATATATTATATAAAATAATCTTTATATAATATTTTATAAAGTTTTATATATATAATCCACTTTTTTGGCTATTTTATACCAATCTCTTTGTGTTTCAACCCATTCTCTTGCAAAATTTCCAAGTTTTTCACATAGTTTTTTATCCTCTATAAGAAGTTTGATTTTATTTGCCAAATCTAGTACAGATCCTTTTTCGAACAATAAACCATTATATCCATCTTGTACAATCTCAGATAATGCATTAACATTAGATGCTATAACAGCTTTTTTCATAGCCATTGCCTCAAAAGGTTTTAAAGGAGATACCATTTCACATACTGGTTGTGCCAATCTTGGAAATGGTGTGATATCTACCAATGAGTAGTATGCTTCTACATCTTCATGAGGAACACGACCTGTAAATATAAAATATTTTTGCAAACCTTTTTGTGATACTCTATTGACTAACTCTTGGTGTACTGCACCATCTCCAACGATAAGTACAACAAAATCTTTTAAGTTTTGTGCTACTAATATCTCTATAGCATCCACAAGTAGTTCTAACCCCTCATATGCTACTACAGATCCAATATAACCTATAACTTTTTTATCTTGTAAATATAATCTATCTGCAAGAACTTTATCTTTTGGTTTTGGGATAAAACGACTACTGTTAACACCATTTGGAATTATATGAATTTTGTTTTTATCCACACCTCTTGCAATCATCTCATTTTTAAGAGCTTCTGTCAATGTCAATACAACATCTGCTTCTTTAGCTGCTTGAGTTTCAAGTTTTACCATCAAATTATAATAATCTGTATCTTTCCAATATGGTTCTCTTGATATTCTAGTGATTTCCCACAATCCTCTAACTTCATATATAGATGGTATCCCTAGTGCTTTAGCAACAGCATTTCCAACCAATCCATTCATATGATTAGATGCAGAATGTATAATGGCTGGTCTTTCCTTCTTTGCTAGTGCATACAAAGCATCAGCATATGCCTGAAGATACTCTGTCATTGGTAATTTACCAAGACCTATATTACCATTTTGTAATCGATGATAAGATATTCCATCTACTATATCTTTGTCTCTGCTATTAGCATTAGGGATTTTATCATCCGGATAGCCTAACCTAGATACACCTTGTATATCCCAACCATACATTGCAATATTTGTTAACAACCCATGTGTTCTTGTCGCATATCCACCACTGTTATAAGGAAGTCTATTATGCAATAGGTAAAATATCTTATGATTTTCAGGATTATAATCTTGTAACTCCTTTAAATTTATACAAGAACCATATTCTAACAAAGATAAAAGAGAATTGCCTGTCTGTTTTTTGATACCAATAGATTCCAATTGATAATCTTGAGGTAAAACGCTTAATGCTCTTTTTATATGTCCATAACGCAAATGTAAATCATATAAATTTTTAATCAATGTTTCATCATAATTTAACTCTATCGCTTTTTGTATATAATATTGTGCTTTTTCATATGAATGATTATAGAAAAATAAAAATAACTCTTTATATAATAAATGTTTATAATCGCTAAATTCTTTTTCTAAGTAAACGATTTGTTCTTTCAATTGAGCTTGATTATCTTTCAACTCTTTGATACAAATCTTGATTTTTGCACTAATATACCACGGATATAATTCAGTATTATTAAGATATGCACTATTAGATGTTATACAGTAAACTACCTTTTCATACATATTGGCACGAAATATCCTAGATATAAATACTTTGGCAAATTTATAATCTTCTTTTTCATCCAAAATATACTTCTCTCCATATGTTATAGCTAAAGAAGGGTATATATCTTTGAGTACAGAAAATACATACTTTGAAAATAGTTGTTTATAAAAAGAGAAATGCTTAGATAAAAATATAACATTTTGATATATAGCATCTTTATTTAATCTTCTTGCTATTTTTCTCAGTTTCGGTAAAGTTACAACTTTTACAAATAGATTCATATCATAAGAAACACAATAAAATGCTTTTTGTATAAATCCATATTTCATATAAAAATGTGCCAAATTTGTTCTTAGTTTTTTATTATCTGGATTTAAAGATAGAGATTTTTGTGCAAAATTCATAGCTTTTTTTGCTGATTTATCTTTCAAAAACATATATAATGACTCATATAATTGAGGAAGCTGTATATGATATTGTGATTCTAGTTTAGATATAAACTCATCAGTAAGATCTTGATATTTATCATATATATCTACATATGTATCCATGATATCAGCTGGTAAAGTATTATCTTTAGATTTATTCAATATAGCATTGATTTGTTTATTTAACCCATTTATAGGAATTTGTTTAAATAAAATGTCTTTTGATATAAATTGTTCTGATGTATTTTTAAATGACATCAAACCTATATGAATTTGATATATGTCTTTTGGGATAAAAAATTTTTTATGAAATATCTCTCCATCTGGATTAGTTTGTATATATCTAAAATAACCAACTTTTTGAGATATAGATAATGCATTGAGTTTTCTCTCTTCATCACTAAGTTCATAACCATCAAAATCAACATACAACAAAGAAGGGTTATGTACTTCTTCTAAGTCTTTTGATACAATAAAAAAAGTTAATTCATAAACACACAGTGGTTTAACATCAAATGTATAGACTATAGATTCTCTAGTTAACTTTTGTAAGGCTTGAATATTCATATACTATTCCACAAACTGTTATAAAATAAACTCAACAATTTTCAATATCTCTTGTGGTATTTTATACCTTTTGCCATCGAGATAACTGTTGTTAAACTCTTTTGATTTATGAAGTTTCTCTACTTCTAAAAAATATTTACCATTTTTAACTGTTATCTTGTAACCTATAGCTTTTATATATATACTATCTGATTTAGGCAATAGTATATTTCCTTCTATAGTTTTCTTTTGTGTATTTATAAAAAACTTTTCTACTTTTGTATCTTTGGATTTAAGTTTTGCATTTATAATTTGCTCGATAGCAAAAGATATTGTACTATCTTTAGTAGAAATCAATTTTGACTTCATCTTTTTAAACACTTACTCTCTCCTTTGTTATTTATAGCATTATTATATATATGATTATTTTTAAGTATTATTTGTGCTTTTTTATTGTTATAACTATATATATGTTTAACATTTATAAAATAGTTCTCACCCAATAAAATATTTTTAGGCACCAAAGTAGCATTAAACTTTTTATAAAATAATCCACTGACTATAGCATAAGTTGTATTTATTATGATATTATTTTGTATAATAGCATTATTGGCTGAAAAGTAACCATCTATTTTAGAATTAGACACACCATTTGATAAAATTATAGCAGCCCTACTTTTACTAAACCCTACATTTTCAAGATAGTTGCCAATTATTTTATGATTATAACCTACAACTCTTATACCACCTATGTATTTGTTGTTTTTTTCTCCTATAAAAACATTATCTTTAACTAAACAGTTATTACCGTGTCTTAGAGTTAATGTCCCTTCAGAATACAAAAAAGTATTATGGATATATCGGTTTGAGCAAGATTTGTTAGAGATTATCTCATATTCTCCATTACATTTTAAAAATAAATTATCCTTGATAGTCGTATGATAATCAAGTAATGAATATTTACTGTTACCTACTCTTATAGTCTCATATCCATTTGAGGTTCCTCTTTTTCTATATGAAAATTCATTATGTTCTATCACATCATAATTAGGCTCTTTTGTTGAAACTATAAGTAGAGTTACTCCTTTATTTGTCATATGTGTAAATTTGGAGTTTTTTACTATATTGTATTGACCATTTTTTAGTACAATCCAATTATGCCTTTTTGAAACATTACTATCATTAAACCCATCAACTAAGATACCATCTACTATGCAGTGATTACAATCTTTTAAAGTTATAAGATTTGTTCTACTAGGAGAGCCATCTTTAAAAACTAAATCTTTTATATATATAAATCTCCCTCTTATTGTCAACGAAGATTTTCCCTCTATAATAACTTTTTGTTTATGTTGAGATTTTATGATTATAGGATGTTGTTTGCTTCCTTTGGCTTTTAAAACCAAATCTACATCTCTCCATATACCATCTTTTAAGATGATACTATCTCCTGCTTTGATTTTTTTAACAACTTGGTTATACTCTTTGATATCTTTTACTAAGTATTCTTGAGCATTAGATAATGAAATGATTATAAATAACAATATAAATTTTTTCATACAAATCCTTTATATAAAGCAATGTATCTTTTAGATATATTTTCCCAGTTTCTATTCTGCTTTATCCATAGTTTTGCATTGTAAGCTATTTTTTCTCTTAACTCTTTGTTATTATAAAGTCTCACTATAGCTTGTTTCAAACTTTCTATATCATCACTCTTACATACAAGAGCTGTTTGGTTTTCTTCTACCATCTCTAGCAAAGGTGAAACATCTGAAACGATTATAGCTTTTTGCATAGCCATAGCTTCAAGGAGCTTAAGAGGTGGTATATAATGACATACTTCATAATCATTTCTAGGAAATGGACAAATATCGAAAATAGAATAGTAATCATTAACTTCTTCAAAAGGAACTCTACCTGTAAATATAATGTTTTTTGAACTTGATAGTTTTTTTAGATTTTCTAACTCCTTTCCATCACCAACTATCATCAAAACTATATCACTATACCCTTTATCATATAACTCCTCTACACTTTGAATTAACTCTTTTAAACCTTCATATTTTGTGATAGAACCTATAAATCCTACTACAAATTTATCTTTTAGATTATATTTTTTGATTAATTTTTGATTTTTTTCTAAAGGTTGAAATTTTTCTAAATTGACTGCATTTGGTATAACTATAATCTTACCTTCATCTACTCCCCAAGAGATAAGTAACTTTTTTAAAGCATTTGATAAAACTACAACTTTATCAGCATATAACGCACAAGCTTTTTCCATTTGATACTCATACTCATACATACCTTGTGTTTTAAATTTTTCATCAAGAGTAGTTCTAGTTATGTACCACAATCCTCTCATCTCATAAATAACAGGTATTTTTTTATGATTTGCTGCTATGATAGATGCTATACCATTGAGGTAATTAGAATTAGCATGTAAGATAGTATAGTTATGTTTTTCTATCTGTTTTTCTAACTCTTTTGCATAAGTATATATATAGTTTAAATCACTCCCTTTTTTAAAGGTTTTGTACTTATCTTCCAATCTTTCATATATCACCCCATCTATGATATTTTGACTTTTATAATCTTTATCTCTATGTTTTAGTAAATCCCAAGGATACCCAGGTCTTGTAACTACTTTTAAATCTATGTTTTTTATAAGTTTAGTAACGATTGAATGTGTTCTTATAGCATATCCAGCTTTATCATAAGGTAAAGAGTTATGAGTTACAAATAAAACTTTTATATCTTTAATTGACTTAAAACTCTTTTTATCTATAGAAAATCCATTTTGTTTGATCTCATACATAGATAAAACTTTTTCTATCAGAAGTTTTTCGTGTTTTTTTGGAGTATAATCTTTAGCTATCTCATAAGCAAGGTTAAGATACCCTCTATGCATCAAAGATGATATAGCTTTATATTTTGATTTTGGGAAATAGCTTGTAAAAGTAGGAAAAATATCAAACTTTTTAAGTTTGATTAAAAGATTTAAAAGGTGTTTTCCTATGTAGTTTCTGATGAATATTTTCACATTATTTCTTTTTATCTTATTTATGATATTGTAGAAAATATCTCAAAAGTTTTTTCTATATCACTATATGCTTCATCAAAAAGAGGTATGGCACTATGACCTCTTGTATCATCCATAAGCTCTATATGTATATCATTTTGCTTATCTTTGTATAAACCTTCTATCAACTTAAAGTGTTTTTCAAAATGTAGTTTATCTTTGGTATTTTGTTTAAAATATATTTGTGGATATATATCTTTTTGTTGATAAAACTTTACAACATTGAGTCTTGTGTCTTTTTTTGCTTCAGCTAAGTCCTGCTCTAAATGTTTAAGCAAAATTGTTACATTTTTTTTATGATATTCTAAGATATCTACTTGTGGATTTACTACACAAGCTTTTGAATTTGGTATCATTGCAGCTGACATCAATGATGCAAATCCACCAGCAGAAGAACCATAAAAGAGTATATCATCATTTGATACATCTAATTTTTGAGCAAAGTCTTTGACTATATCTACTATGTTTTCTAGTACAAATCTCTCTTTATCCCCCTGATACCAACCTATATAAGTGTTATCTTGATTTTTCTGCATCAACTTATATATAGTAGGATCCATTATCACCATAGATGAGTAAGGCATCTTCTCAAGCCAAGACCATCTTTGAAAAACAGGTGGTGGAGTTTTGACAACATCGACTGCACCATTATAAAAAATTACTAATTTATCTGAGTCTTTTTTAAAGTGTGTAACCATATCATAATCAAATTCATTTTGTTTAAAATTATACTGTACATATTTATCAAAAATTAACTCATTTATATCATCTTTTTGCATAAATCTAGAAGAGGGGATAGATGTTTTCTGGATAGATATAGGTTCACCTTGATAGTCTAAAAGTATCAAATTACACAGACTAAATGATATTTTTTCTTCATTTTCTATATTTTTAATTCTAACTGCTATTTTTATATACTTAGCAGATGTTTCTCTCTTTAAATCAAATTTGTTTTTACCATTCTGCAATAAAAAACTCTGTCCCTTAACTTTTTGCATATCATTGAACTGCAGAACAAACAAATCAAGTTGACAATTTTCCATTTCTCTAACATCAACTCTTATCTCTATATCATTATATGACTGAATATTATAGTTTTCTTTATTGTTACCAACCTGCTTGAGACTTCTATGCCCCGTAGAGATATATAAATGTTCTTTGATTAGTTTAGCACTATCAAGATACATACATTGACTATTAAAAAAAATCTCTTTGGAAATACTTAGTTTATCATAAAACCAATTATTTTTTTTGAATTTAATCAACTCTTGGATAGTTTTATCCATACAAAAAACCTCTCTAATCTTAGTATTATTTTTCAGTTATTAACGATATATATTGTTTAGATAATAATGTGGCAAGTACATTCCAATCTCTTTCTTTCACAACCCATTCTCTAGCTTGTTTCCCTATTTTTATTCTTATATCTTCATTAGTTATAAGATACTCTAACTTATCTGCCAAATCATCAACATTACTTTTTTCAAACAAAAATCCATTATTACCCTCATCTATAATTTCTGCTATGGCATTTACATTTGAACCCAATACTACTTTACCCATAGCCATAGCTTCAAATGGTTTCAAAGGAGATACCATTTCACTTACAGGAACAGCTTTTCTTGGCAATGGTGCGATATCAATGATAGAATAATAATTTTCAACTTCTTCATGTGGAATTCTACCAGTTATAATCACATTTTCTTCAACATTCAACTTCTTAACTAACTCTTTAATATATGAAAAATATCTACCATCTCCAACCAATAAAAATTTAAATTTATCAATACCCTTATTTTGAAGCTTTGCTATCGCTTCTATAAGTAAATCAATCCCTTCGTATTCCACTATAGAACCAATATAACCAATGATAACTTCATCACTACCTATACCTAGTCTTTCTATCAGACTATTATCCTTTTTTAAAGGAATAAAAGCTTTAGAATCAACCCCATTTGGTAATACAGAAATTTTATCAGCCTCTACACCTCTTTTTATCAATTCATCTTTTAGGGCATGAGTTATAGTTACAACCAAATCAGCATCTTTGGCTGCTTGTGTTTCTAATCTTTTTATCATATTAAAATGTTCACTATTTTCCCAATCTGGTTGCCTAGAAATCCTTGTTATCTCCCATAGTCCTCTAACTTCATATATACTTTTTATCCCTGCTTTTTTAGCTGCATAGTTTGAAGCTATAGCATTTACAAAGTTAGATGCACTGTGAATAATTCTGATATTATGTTTGAGTATATGTTCATACAATTTTTCTCCATATTTAGTTAAATATTCATCAAGTGGAATATAGTTTAACCAATCTGATTTGGATGTCAAATGATAATAATCTATACCATCTACCTGATGATATGTTTCATAATCATACTGTCTAAACTTTGCTAAATCATGTGGATATCCTAGTCTTGTTACACAATGTATATCTTGTAATTGTTTTACACCTTTTAAAAGTCCATGTCCCCTAGTAGAATATCCATTGGAATGATATGGCAAAGAGTTATTTAGCACATACAAAACTTTTTTTGAAGTTAAAGTATTTTTGATAGGTAAAATATCTTGACTATAAGCAAAACCATTATCCAACAACTTCAGATAAGACTGATAAAGTTTGATAATCTTATTATGTTTTTCATCTTTTATATTTAGGTTGCTTTTGGATAATGCTTGAGATATTTCTCCCATTTCAAAAAAAGCCCTTGCTACCCTAATAGGATATAGTTGTTTATCTTTTTTAATCACTCTTAAACCATATTTTACTGCTTCATCATACTGACCAAGTAAAAACAGATACTCAAAATATAGTTTATTTGTAACTATTCCTTTTAGTTTTTTTGGGCTATCTTTAAAATGCTCTTCTACTATGTTATTTATCTTAGCAGAAATATCCTCATCTAGTGAAATTGTTTTAAATATACATATAATATACCTATCAATTATACTTGTATCCTTATGTAATTCAAAATACTTTTTATAAAATATATAAGCATTATGATAGTCATGTAAAGCATATGCCCTCGCAGAGATAACTTTTAAGATAGATTTATCCTCTAACCTATCAAGTATAGACTTTCCCAATTGAACAGTTAATTCAAAATTATCTTTATTAATCTTTCTAATCCAATATATTTTTAAAACAAGTTCTAGATTTTTATCATATTTAGAGATATTATCTAAGTATAATATAGCTTTTTCTATAGAGACTGAAATATGTTCATCTAGTATATCTCTTAATTCTCTTACAGACAAGTCTGAAAAATCACTTTTTAAAAAATTTTCCTTATCAGCAATCCATCTTTCTCTAGTTTCAACAACTTTTTTAAACTTTTCATCAGCACCCAATACAATGGCTTTTCGTCCATATTGGATTGCCAATAAAGGTTTTGTTGATTTATAAAAGGTAAAAAATGATTTATAAAAATTTAATTTTAATTCTGGTCTATAACGGATAGCCTGTTTTATCCATTTCTCAACTTCTTCTATAGAACTTGTTTCAAATTTATTTCTTAAAACAGTTGTATTGTATAATTGTTTATACATCAATTTTTTTCTTTTTGATATATATACTTTCAACTCTTCAGAAGGCTGTATTGCATAAGCTTTTTCACCATAATGGATAGATAACTTTATATCATAAGATTTCAAACTAAAAAACAATACCCTATAGATTGTATATAAGTCTGTATTATTTCTTGATACTTCCTCTTTGATCCATTGTTCTAAAGATAACAAACCATGTACTTTTATATGATTTTTTACCTTATACTTCAATCTTTGATAAGGAGTAAGTCTGATACCAACTTTTGCTAAAAAATTAATTATTTTTTTCATCAATACATATAAACTTTACATAACCATAGACAAAATTTCTTCAGCTCTTTGTATATTTCCTATGCGTTTATATCTATTTGCCAATACTTTCATAAACCCATAATTATCTTTTTCTTTTTGGATTACTTTTTCACCATAAGGTAAAACATCTTTTGTATATAAGTCTTTCAATTTTGAAAACACGATTTTATTTGCTTGGTTTTCAAGGTATGGATATGTCTCTATAAATGATTTGATATATTTTTCAACTATACCAAAATCTTCTTCTTTATTTTTAATCTCATCTATTTTATTTTTAAATTCAGCTACAGGAACTTTATGATTGATATATAAATCATACTTTTTATCTAAACCCAATCTTTTATATCTAACAGCCAAAACTTTTATAAATTTTGGGTCTTGTTCTTGCTTTATTATATCTTCTCCATATACTACAGCTTTTTTTAAGTCTATATCTTTGATCAATGCAAAAAAAGCTTTTTTATATTTCAATGTATCCGATGGATTCTCCTCGATAAATTCCAAAAGAAAATGTTCAAGTTCATTTATAGGCATCCCTTTTTGCAACATCCCATTTAACAACTCTTTAATCTCACTATATTTTAAAACTTTTTTCATAACTTATCCTTTTATAATCTCGTGATAATTTTCAAATAATATCTCTAGCTTACTATCATCAGCAAACAACACTTCAAAATCCCTTAATTGGTTAAATGAAAACATACTTCCCATGACAGCATAGGCACTATCAATTTCATTTACCAAAACATAATTTTCAACAACTTCATTATGTCCCAATGCTCTATACCCTTCTATCTCTCCATCAATGCCTTTATTAAAAGATATATTTTTACATAGTTTATTATTCTTTCCTTCTATAGATTTCATATTTATATACATAGTAGTATCATTTTGTATATCACTATATAGATATGTATCTTTCTCAAATAACTCTAAATCCTGATGTAGATGAAACAACTGTTTAAAATTTTTTATCTCATCAGACTTCATTATATCAAGTACAAAAAGAAACTCTTTTGGTTTATAAAAGATATTTCTTTCATGTATAGTATTTGAAAGATAAGGATACTCATGTAGTGTTTTTATGTGATAATATCCATCTTTCTTTTCTGATAAAACTACTTTTGATTCAAAGAAGTATTTTCTATCAAGTTTATAGTTTTGATTGTCTATAAGCACAGTATTATGAGCTCTTGTACTTATGCAATATTTTCTAAAAGGATTATCTTTAACATACGAATATTTTCCAGCATCAACAAGAATATTTTTACCATATTCATAAAACAATACATTAAAAAAGTCTGCATGTTTATGAGTCCTGTTTAAAAAAGCTGTATTTAAATACAGCATAGATGCACCCTCTTGCTCATATATATAAGTATAGCCACTCTCTTCAAAGAGAGTAATACCCTCTTCTATCCATTCTCCTTTTTCTTTAGTAACAAGTTTATAATCAGAGTCACCTGTCATCAAAGATTCCAAATTTGGAAAATGCATATATGCACAATTGGTTTTTGCTTTATCAAGTACAATAAATATCTCATCCAAATCTGGATAGATATCTATAGATAAAATCTTTTGAAAAGTCTCTATTGCCAAATAGTGATATCTTGAAGAGTTTTCTTTATGTATTCCTTCTTTGAAAAATTGTTTATAAAAAATATCTATCATATTTTTTTCAGTTTGTTGTTTTAATTGTGATATATTTTCAAAATCATCTGGAAATAGTCTTAAAAGCATCATTAACCCATGTATTTGATATATAGCATGATTGCTTGGTGCTATATCTTGTTTACTCAATGCTTCTATATGCAATTTGACTAATAAATAGAAATCATCCAAATACTTATCAAATTCTATTTTAGTTTTAGTTAGTTTAATTAATTCTTCAAATATGTATGATATTTTTAAAGCTCTTAAACCTGTAGCCATATCATGCCAAGCAAAAGAGTCATGATTTTCCTCTCTATTGAAATCAAAATTCTTTTTATTATCAATAATATCTCTTTTCCAATCCAAAACAACCTCAATAATTCTTTCTAAAATTGTTATTTCTTTAGATTCCATATATTGAGTTAACTCTCGATCAAGTAACCTTAGTGCATGCAGTTGAAATTTCCAATTTGTTTCATTAAATGGATCTATATCCCAATCTAATGGTAATTTTATATCAAAATAATCTAGATCTTTACGAGGTCTAAATCTATGACTATCTGCACAATAAGAATGAGCAAATGTTAACAAGTAAAACTTTATATCTAAACTATTTAAGTTTTGTATATGATTATTTACTTTTTTGGGGAATGACCTTTGAAGAGGTTTTATTGACAAGTTGGTTAAAGCAACATTATCCTTGGTATTGTTTTGCACTCTAAATAGTATTTTAATATACTTCGCACCAGTATATACTTTAAAATTAAAAGAATTTTTCCCATATACTATATCATGTGATTTTGTATATACTTTTTGTTTATCATCATAAAATTCAACAAAAAATGTTATGTTGCTAGTATCATACATAGCATCAAACTCTATGCTAAAACCATTATCGTACTCTATGGAAAACAACTGTTTTGGCTTTAAACGATTAAATAGTTTATCACCAAGCAATAGATAAAATGCATTATCAATATCTTTTAAAGATAAATGAACACTATTGCCTTGAAATGAAATATCATCAATACTTTTTGTATTATTGACAAACCATAGATGTTCTTCAAATTTTATATAATTTTCAATATTGTATTTAAAAAAATATTTTTTATTTTTTTCTATAGTAATATTCCATTTCAAAGATTGTATATCACTATCTAGAAATTGACCCCTATTAATAGCTGTATAAAAATACCTTTGCTTCAAAAATACACTATTCATTGAAGCAGTACCAGCATGTCTTTTATTACCATAGATATCAAATAAAAAATATGCTTTAGTTAAATTAGATTTATCAATATAAAAAACTTGTGAATTAAAAGATACATATTTGGCTTCTGTAACTATTATATATCCATCACCTACATCTATTATACTTCTACCATGTATACCAAGATTTGTTAATTTTTCTAACTTTATAGGTTCTGTTTTATTTGCTCTATAAAATTTGGAGGATGCTTTTCTCTCACCAGCATACTCTATAAAATAATCCAATGTACTACCCATAAGATCATCTGTTGAAAAATAATAATAGTCTTCAGTAATATCGATAGATGTTGTTCTATGTGCAGATAAACTTCTATTTTTTACTGCATCATTTACATAACTTTTATCTGTTATTTCTATCCATGTATTACCATTGTCATTACTTAAAAACCATCTTGATTGAGATGGTGTATCACCTGTAGTAGCCAACCATGTATTTTCTTTATAAGGATCAGCTTGAAGAGTATGACCATGTCTTACTTCTTCGGGATGTTTTAAACTATATACTTTTTCCCATGATAAACCAAAATCTTTAGATCTAAAGATATTTATAAACTGAGGTAAAGGAGCATTTTTATCAAAATTTTGATAATCAATATACATAACTATACCATATGCTTCATCTATAGCACCATGAGCATGCCATGTCCTTTCTCCTAAATTATCATGTTTTTTTAAAATATTCAAACTACTATCTAAAACATATAAAACTGAAGTCGATTCTTCTGTTCCTCCCAACAAATAATTTCCATTAGATAATGGATATATTTGAAAAATTTTAAAATCTTTAATAGTTTTTGTTAAGCTAAAGGTTTTACCCTCATCAAAACTAACCGCTAAAGTATTACTGTTTTTTTGTACTATTAGACATTTTTCATCGGCATATAAAAATTTAAATCTAAATAAACCTTCTATATCAATTTTCAATACTTTACCATTACCCAATAAAAAAGTTTTATTTATACTACAATCTTCTTGTTTGCTATGTATTATAGTAGGATAAAATATATTGGCTATACTCTCATCCTTATATGGTTCTATAGGAGGAGTAAATCGCATAAACTTATCTACAACCTCTCCTATACCATAGTTTTTATTGTGCCCAGATTGAGGTAAAAGCTCACAATGGTACTTAATACCATATGTATGACATTGATCAAGAAAATATTTTGTATGTTCTTCAAAATAATTCTGATATAAAGTAGTTTTGGCAATCAAGTTTTCACATAGATAAAATACAGGATATTTATCTTGATCATTTAAGTAGTTAACCAAATCATTTTCTTTTGTAATACTGTCTCCAAAAATATATTCAAAATTTTTCTTCATACCTTCATCTGAGTACCTTGTACCTAAAAGTTTTATCTGTGGAACATTAGCATAAATAGCTCTTGCACCACATAATATACCATGCAATATAGCTCCATATCCCCCCATAGAACTACCATAAAAATATATATTATTTTCAGAATTATACTCAGAAGCTTTCTGTTTAATTAACTTTTGCAACAATTCTTTAACAAAAAAATCTCCATTTTCTCCCAGCCACCAACATCCATTGCCTTCATATCCAAAGTGATCAACAGGAGAAAGTACATTCCACCCATCTCTTTGAAACTTTGTTGCTAGTTTTGTTCCATGACCATGTAAGATAACTAACAAAGGAGCATTAAAAGAGTTTTTTTTAGAAGGAGAAAAACGATAAAAAAGCTTTCGTTTACCATCATCAATAAAAGATAATCCTTCAAGATTATCTTTATTGGCTTCTTCCCATTTATCTGTCACTACCCCCATCTTGTCCCCTCTTTACAAACAAAAAATATCAATTACATATTAACCGCATTCACAAAATCAAGTACTTTTTTATCACTTTCAAGATTGATAAACTCTTTATGTTTTACAAGAATTACAATAACATCTGCTTCTTTTAAAGCCTCATCAAGTGTAGCTAATTTTACATTTTTTCTATTTGCTAAAACTTTTGGTAACTCTTTGATATTTGGTTCTACTGCTAATATCTCAAAATCTTCTACATCTGAAAGCATTTTTGTTATCTCTAATGCTGGAGACTCTCTAAGATCATCGATATCTGGTTTAAATGCAAGTCCCAAACAAGCAATTTTAGGATTGTCTATACCTTTTACTGCCTCTTTTGTTTTTGAGATAACATATAGAGGTTTACCATCATTTATCTCTCTAGCTGTTTTTATGATATGCGCATCATTTGGGAAGGCATTGACTATAAACCATGGATCTACTGCTATACAGTGTCCACCTACTCCACAACCTGGTTGAAGTATATCAACTCTTGGGTGTTTGTTTGCCATCTCGATAAGTTCAAATACATCTATACCCATCTTATCACAAAGCAGACTCAACTCATTTGCAAAAGCGATATTGACATCTCTAAATGCATTTTCTGTAAGCTTACTCATCTCAGCAACTCTTGCACTTGTCTCTACACACTCACCTTTTACAAATGCCTTATACAAATCACTTGCTGCTTTTGTACAAGCTGGTGTTATACCACCTACTACTCTATCATTTTCTACAAGCTCTCTGATCATTTGCCCTGGTAAGATTCTTTCTGGACAATGAGCTACTCTAATATCACTCTCTTCACCTACTTGATGAGGGAAAGTAAGGTCTGGTCTTTCTTGAGCCAACCATGCTGACATCTTTTCTGTTGTACCTACTGGTGAAGTTGATTCAAGTATAACAAGATCACCTTTTTTAAGAACTTTTGCCAAACTTCTAGTAGCTGCTTCTATGTAGTCTAAGTTTGGTTCATGATCCTCTCCCTTAAATGGAGTAGGTACAGCCATGATAAACGCATCTGCTTCTTGAGGTGTAGTATAAGCTTTCATCATACCTGCATCTACTACCTCTTTTACAAGCTCTTCAAGACCTGGCTCTTCTATATGGATACGACCATCATTTATAGTATCAACTGCATGTTGGTTGATATCAACACCCTTTACCATCACACCATTTTTAGCAAATACTGCACCTGTAGGTAGCCCTATATACCCCAATCCTATCATACATAATGTTTTCATTAATACTTCCCTTTATTATCTATTTTTTAAAAATTCTACTATTTTTTTACTAGCATTACCATCACCATATGGATTGTGTGAATATGCCATTTTTTTATAGTACAAGTCATCATCTAAAAGTCTTGATACATTAGAGATGATACTATCATTATTTGTTCCTACCAACATAACAGTACCTGCTTCTACAGCTTCTGGTCTCTCTGTAGTATCTCTCATCACAAGTACAGGTTTACCCAAAGATGGTGCTTCCTCTTGGATACCACCACTATCTGTAAGCACTAGATAAGAGTTATCCAACATATATACAAATGGCAGATACTCTAAAGGCTCTATAAGATAAACATTATCTATATCTGAAAGTATCTCGTTGACTGGTTTTCTTACATTTGGATTGAGATGAACAGGATATACAAAATCTACATCTTGATATCTTGATGCCAACTCTTTTAATGCGTTACAGATATTGAGAAAACCTTCTCCAAAGTTCTCTCTCCTATGTCCTGTGATAAGTACTAATCTTTTATCACTTAAAGTATATCCTTTACTCTGTATATCTATTTGTAATGTATTTTCCAAAGAGCTATCTTGCTTGATTTTATCAAGTATCCAAAACAGTGCATCTATAACAGTATTGCCTGTTATGATGATATCTTTTTCATTTGTATGTTCTTTAAGTAGATTTTCCCTATTGGTTCTTGTTGGAGCAAAATGATATTTAGTTATTTGTGTTGTTAATAACCTGTTTGCTTCTTCTGGCCATGGTGAGTATATATCGCCTGTTCTTAATCCTGCTTCTACATGCCCTACTGGTATCTGCTTGTAAAAAGATGCTAGTGTAGCCGATAGTGTAGTAGTCGTATCTCCATGCACTAAAACCAAATCTGGAGCAAACTCTTCTAAAATATCTCTAAGACCTAAGAGTACTTTAGATGTTACATCATACAAATCTTGCCCTGCTTTCATGATATCTAAATCATAATGTGGTTTTATCTCAAACAGAGATAGAACCTGATCTAACATCTCTCTATGTTGTGCTGTAACACATACTTTCATTTCAAATGTATCTTGATATTTTTCAAACTCTTTAACCAATGGTGCCATTTTGATAGCTTCTGGTCTAGTTCCAAAAACTATAAGAACTTTTTGTTTTATCATAAATAAATTATCCCCCCTTATTAATGCAGGGTGGTATTATATTATTTTATTACTTTAATCTTCAAACTCATAGTATAATTATTTGAATATAGATTAGATTTTTATTATATACCTTAATATTAATCTCAATTTATAAAAGACTTTACCTTTAAAGTACTCCTTTTTATTTAAACATTTTAAAAAAAACTCAAATTTATTATATTCAATACACTTCAAAAAATCATTAATAATAGACTTGTCCAAACTATCCAATTTTGCATTTAATAAATCAAGTAAAAACACCTTTCGATTAACATAAGGTAAATCATTATAAAAAAAACCTTTAATTTTTTTTAATATTGATTGTTGTCTATTACCTATATTTGTATTATGTATTCTATACTTTACAAGAGGTTGACTTATAGTTATCCTTGTACCATATATCTCATTCATAACACCTATATAATAGTCATGCATAGGTATATTTTCAAAAAAAGGTAATATAACCTGTTTTAAGGCTCTATTGAAAAGTATAGTATTACCCATGATACCACTACGAGATATTAATATATCTAAAGACTTTTTATTTGGAAAGCTATATCCTTTTAATTGAAAAAATGATTTATACATAATCTGATCATTTGCATCTATAACTTCCAAATCACTATGAACAAGTGCTGGTGTTTTATATTCTTTTATACTTTCTACTTGTAGTGATATTTTATCTGGCATCCATATATCATCATGATCACATAAAGCTATCAATTCACTATCTACAAAAGATATACCATACTCAAAATTTTTAATAACCCCCAAAGGAGTAGTATGTTGTATTACTTTGATAAAATCATATTGTTCTTCATAGGTTTTTAAAATTTCTATAGTACTATCAGTTGAACAGTCGTCAAAAACAAAAATTTTTATATTTTTATATGTTTGAGATATAAGAGAGTTTAATTGCTTTTTCAAATAGGCTTCAGAGTTATAAGTAGTTACTACTATTGAAACTATAGGATTATTATTCATATTTTTTTAACTTTCCAAATCTATTTTTACTATAATCTTTGATACCTTTAACAATATAAAAGATATTATCTTTTATATTATCACCAAATATAAGCTGGTATACAAAAAACTTGACTAAATATTTATCTCTATTTTTAAAAAAATCTATATTATATATTTTATAAAGCCTTCTTATATATAGATAATTTCTTATCATATAGTATAATCTTAAAGAAGGATAAATCTTGACTTTTGAAAAAAGTTTATGAGATACCCCTAATTTATGCTTAACAGATATATGATTATTTATATATATTATATAGTTATATTTCTTTAATCTTAAACAAAATTCATGATCTACCTCATCTATAAATAATTTTTCATCAAAACCACCCAAACTATATGCTATATCAACATTTATACAATTTGCAGAAGTCATAACAAAATCTATATTAGATACTAATGGTTTATTTTTGTTTATAAATTTTTTATTGTGCAAAGGAGATACTATAGCTACTTGATTATTCAATTTTAAACTAAAAAGATTTTCTAAAAATAAACTACACTCATTGCCTTCAAAATATGTATCTTGGTCAAAAGTAAATAACCATTTATAATTATCCTCTTTTGCTCTAGCTATAGCTAGATTTAGTGCAGATGCAACTCCGATATTTTTACCATAATGTAATACTTTTATTTTATAACTATATGGTGCCAATTCAAAAATTACAGATGAACGATATCTTGAGTTATCTACTATATATAAATAATCTATATCATCAATATATGATAATATATTATATTTGACACTAGGTAAAGGTTCATATAAAATAACAGTAGCAACTACTTTTTCTTTCATAAAATTAAACTTTAATTATAATATTTTGAAAGATACCATTCTATAGTTTTCACTATACCACTATCGAAATTTTCATCAGCAACCCACCCGAGTTCATTTTCTAGTTTGGTCGCATCTATCGCATAGCGTCTATCATGACCTGCTCTATCTTCAACAAATGTTATAAGTTCTTTATAGCTATTTTTACCTATTCTATCAACAGGAGATACTCTTTGATCTAGGATAGAACATATAGTATCAACTATTTGAAGATTTGTTCTTTCATTTCGTCCACCTATATTATAGGTTTCACCATTTTTACCATCATGATATACAAGATCTATACCTTTACAGTGATCTAATACATATAACCAATCTCTTATATTTTTACCATCACCATATATAGGTATAGGGTTACCATTTATAGCATTTCTAATTATGGTTGGTATCAATTTTTCATCATGTTGTTTTGGACCATAGTTGTTAGAACAGTTTGTAATAACCGTATTAAGTCCATAGGTTTCTTTATAGCTTCTTACTATCATATCACTACTTGCTTTAGATGCACTATAAGGAGAGTTTGGAGCATACGGAGTATCTTCACGGAATAAATCATTTGGGTCATCACTAAGTGTCCCATATACCTCATCTGTGCTTATATGATGAAATCTACAGTTTTGATACTCTTTTTTATATACAAATGGTTTTTCCATCCAAAAATTTTTGGCAACATCTAAAAGTGTATATGTTCCATTAACATTAGTCTCTACAAAAACTCCTGGGTTTTTTATAGAGTTATCTACATGAGATTCAGCTGCAAAATGTATCACACCTTGTATATCATACTCTTCAAATATAAACTCAACTAAATTACGATTGCAAATATCACCTTTTATGAACTTATATCTTGGATGGTCTTGAACCTCTTTTAGGTTATCTAAATCCCCTGCATAAGTCAATAAATCCAGATTTATAACTCTATAATCATCATACTTTTCTAAAAAATACGGAACAAAATTACTACCGATAAATCCTGCACACCCTGTTACTAAGATACTCTTCATTACTTTTTTTCTCCTAAGATTGTTAAACATTGACTTAAACTATCTTTCCAATAAGGAATTGACAAATTGAAATCATTTTTGATTTTTGATTTATCTAGCAATGAATAGTGTGGTCTTGACGCTGGTGTTGGATAATCTTTTGTCAAGATAGGCTTGATTTTACACTCTATCTTTGCCATTTTCATTATCTCTTTGGCAAAATCATACCAGCTCAATACACCTTCATTGCTATAGTGATATATCTCTACATCTTCAGTATCGATTTTGGGTAGTATCTCTAAGATAGTATATGCCAAATCTCTAGCAAAAGTAGGTGTACCTACTTGGTCAAATATCACACTTAATTCATCTCTATCTTTACCTAGTTTCAACATCGTCTTTACAAAGTTGGCTCCAAAGCTACTATATACCCAAGATGTACGAATGATGATAGAGTTTTTTGGATTTATATCCAACATCTCTAACTCACCATCTAGTTTGGTTTGACCATATACACCTTGAGGATTTGTAGGGTCTGTTTCTATATATGGTCTATAATTTGTACCATCAAAAACATAGTCTGTAGATATATGGACAAGTGATATATCATTATTTTTGGCAATATCACTTAGATACTTTACTGCTATATGATTTACTTTATCAGCATTTTGACAATCCTCTTGGGCTTTATCAACTGCTGTATATGCTGCACAGTTGATAATGTGGGTGATTTTATTGTCTTGACAATATTTTTGCAAAGCACTTTTATCTGTAATATCCAATATCTTTTTATCTGTAAAAAAAAAGTTATATTGATACTCTGTAGATAAACTTTGAAGTTCAGAACCAACTTGTCCATAGCTTCCTGTTACAAGAATATTATACATAATAATTAACCTCATAATCAAATAATGCATCTGTCTCGAACAAATTTGGTTGAATTTTATCTTTATCTGACAAAAGTAATTTATCTTTTGAAAGTATCCAGTCAATATTTATATTTTTATCATCAAATGCAATACCTCTATCACAGTCTGGAGAATAATAATTATCTACCTTATAAGCAAATATAGTATCATCTTCAAGTACTACAAATCCATGAGCAAACCCTCTTGGTACTAAAAGCTGTTTTTTATTGTCACTACTGAGTTCAACTGCTACATACTGTCCAAAAGTAGGACTTCCTCTTCTGATATCTACAGCTACATCAAGTACTCTTCCTTGGATAACTCTTACTAGTTTCGTTTGAGCAAATGGAGGAAGTTGATAGTGCAACCCCCTAAGAACACCTTTTTTACTTTTACTTTCATTATCCTGACAAAAATCTATCTTATAACCCAAAAATTCACTTAGCTTATCTGCTCTAAATGTTTCTACAAAGTATCCTCTATCATCTCCAAAAACTGTTGGTTCTATGACAACAACATCTTCTATTTTTGTTCTAGTAAACTTCATACTTCTACCTTACCCTCTTTGGCTCGTTTTATTAGATATTGTCCATATTGATTTTTCTTTAATGGTTCTGCTAACTCTAAAAGCTTTTTCTCATCTATATACCCCATCTCATAAGCTATCTCTTCTAAACAAGCTACTTTTAAACCTTGTCTATTTTCTATAGTCTGTATAAACTGACTAGCTTCAAGCAAACTTTCATGTGTTCCTGTATCCAACCATGCATAACCCCTGCCCATAAGCTCAACACTAAGTCTATTTTCATCAAGATAAATTTGGTTTAAAGTCGTTATCTCTAACTCACCCCTATCACTTGGTTTAACAAGCTTGGCTTTTTGTACTACATCAGAAGGATAAAAATATAATCCAACAACAGCATAATTACTTTTTGGCTTATTTGGTTTTTCTTCTATAGATACCACATTTCCTTTTTTATCAAACTCAGCTACACCATATCTTTGAGGATCTTTTACATAATAACCAAAAACAGTAGCTTTATTTTCTTCTTTTGCTCTTTTTAAACTATTGCTAAGCAATAAAGAGAGTGCATGCCCATAAAATATATTATCTCCCAATATCAAACACGCATCATCTCCATCTAAAAATTCTTCTCCTAGTAAAAAAGCCTGTGCAAGTCCATCAGGAGATGGTTGAATTTTATATTCCAACCGAAGTCCTAAGTGAGAACCATCACCAAATATATCTTTATAATTTTGAATATACTCTTCATTAGAGATAATAAGAATTTCTTTAATACCAGCTAACATTAGTACAGACATTGGATAATATATCATGGGTTTATCATATACTGGAATAAGCTGTTTACTAATACCTTTTGTTATAGGATAAAGTCTTGTTCCACTACCACCTGCTAAAATAATACCTTTCATAACTACTACTCCTTACTGAACTATAAACCAAGGGTTTAAAAGATTTTCTTTATTATATACTAAAGGTTTATTACTATTATATTGATAAGTCATTTTTCCACTTTCTCTGACTATAGCATCAGCAGCAGCTGTATCCCATTCCATAGTAGGTGCTAGTCTTGGATATATATCAGCTATACCTTCAGCTACCATACAAAGCTTTAAAGAGCTTCCTTTACTAACTTGAGTGATATGTTTAGCATCCAATGCATCTATAAACTGTTGAGTCTCTTCAGAGAGATGCGATTTACTAGCTACTACACTTAGTTTATCTTTTGGATTATCATTATGGTATAAGGGTAGATTCTGATCATTTTTGTAAGCACCTTGCCCTTTTTTTGCTTTATACATCTCTTCTATAGCAGGAGCATAAACCACTCCTAGTACAGGGGTATTGTTATATATAAGCGCTATATTGATTGTAAATTCACCATTTTTTTTGATAAATTCTTTTGTTCCATCGATAGGGTCAATACACCAATAGTACTCCCAGTTTTTTCTTATACTATATGGTGTTTGCTTATTTTCTTCAGACATTATAGGGATATTTGGATACTTTTCTTCTAATGCACTACATATAATCTGATTTGCTTTCAAATCAGCCTCTGTCAGAGGGGATGTATCATCTTTATACTCTACATCAAAATCTTTTTTGTATATCTCCATGATAGCTTCTCCTGCATCTATAGCTATCTTCTCAATCTCATTTAAATCTATATCATCAAACATCCAAATATCCTTTATCTTTCAAATATGATACAACTTTTAAAGCACACTCTTCTAATGTCATCTCATCTGTTTTTATATGAATCTCTGGATTTAGTGGTGCTTCATATGGAGATGATATACCTGTAAAGTTTGGTATCTCTCCTGCTCTTGCTTTTTTGTATAAACCTTTTGGATCTCTTGATTCACAAACTTCTAATGGAGTATCTATAAATATCTCTATAAATTCTCCATCCTCTACAAGTTCTCGAACACTATCTCTATCTTGTTGAAAAGGTGATATAAAAGCTGTAATCACCATAATACCTGCATCCACAAACAACTTAGAAACTTCACCTATTCTTCTGATGTTTTCTATGCGATCTTTTTCTGAAAAACTCAAATCTCTATTGAGTCCCATTCTGATATTGTCTCCATCAAGAAGATATGTATGTTTTTGTAAAGATACTAACTGATTTTCTACAGCATTAGCCACTGTTGATTTACCAGAACCACTCAAACCTGTAAACCACAATATGCAAGGTTTTTGTTGCTTTAAGGATGCTCTTTGTTCTCTTGAGACATAGTGATTATGCCATACTACATTATTGCTATTTGACATAGTGTTTCCTTACATACTTAACTATAAGCTCAGCTGATTCTTCAACATCCATATTGTGTGTATCTATAATTATTTCTGCATGCTGAGGCTCTTCATATACATCACTTATACCTGTAAAATTTTCTATTTCTTTATTAAGAGCTTTTTGATATACACCTTTATAGTCTCTTTTAATACAAGTTTCAACATCAGATTTCACATATACAACTATATTGTTTTTTACCATTTGGCGAATCATCTTTCTTGACTCTTTATATGGAGATACAAAACTACAAACTGTAGATACAGAGTTTTTTTGCAATGTCTGAACAAGATGTCCTATCCTTTTAATATGACGATTTCTCTCTTCTCTACTATATCCGGCATTTGGAAACATCTCTCTGATATCTTTAGAATCTATCCTCTCTATAGGTATATCTAGCTTTTCTAACTTCTCATATACTTTATCAGCTATAGTTGTTTTCCCAGAGAGTGGCAATCCTGTAAACCATAAATTAAATGGCTCAATCCTTTTACGACCCCATCTAATCTTCTGCCATACTTTTTCATGCCCCCAGTATAGTCCTACTTTGGCTACAGTCTCTAAAAGACCTGTTGCGATAGCTAGTTCAATATCACCAAAAAATATATACACTATAATCATAGTTGTAGATGTAGCTACAAAACGCCATGTTATACCTTTGACAATAGAGCGTTTATTTGTCTCTTTATACATTATATCTCTCTACAACCCCATTCTGGGAAAAATTCTCTTATATATCTGTTAAGTGCTTTTTCTGAATCACTATACTCTTTTGAAGGCAAAACATTATGTACAGAGCTTTCATCCCTTTTTGTAACACCCACTATCATACCAGCTCCTACAGTATTGTTTGTAACCCTATCTACAACTATAAAACTACCTGTATATCTATTTTGTTTATATGAATCAGCAGCTATAGGTCTGTTTAGCAACATCTTACAAGAGGCTATATCATTAAGTTCCAACTTATCAACTTCTATTTTTTCATAGGTATTAACATCAACTTTATAGTTGATATGCTCAAAACTACCAGATACTACAGATGAAGCTCTCTTGATATCATAAGTTTTACCTACTTCCATAGGTTTTTCATCCATCCAAACCAACATCACTTTCAATGAGTTAGATACTCTTGGCAAATCATCAGTGTGTACTATCATATCTCCACGAGATATATCTATCTCATCTTCTGTTGTTATAGTTACTGCCATAGGAGCATATGCTTCTTGTGTTGTGATATCTCTATGTGCTTCTGTAACATCTCCTGCATTTATGATACTTTTGACTTTTGTACTTTTACCAGATGGCAAAACAGTGATATCATCTCCTACAGATACACTTCCTGATGCTATAGTCCCACAAAAACCTCTAAAGTCAAGATTTGGTCTGTTTACATACTGTATAGGAAGTCTAAAGCTCTCTTCTTTTACTTCCTTTGAGATATCCATAGTATCTAGTAGATTTAAAAGAGCTTTACCATCATACCATGGTGTATGAGAACTGATATCTACTACATTATCTCCATTTAACGCACTTAGTGGTATATAGTATCTGTTTTTTATACCTAGTTCATCTGCCAACTTTTCATATAATGCTTTGATATTTTCAAATACATCTTGACTAAAATCAACCAAATCCATCTTATTGATAGCTACTATAACATGCTCTATACCCAAAAGGTTAACTATAAAGCTATGTCTTCTTGTTTGAGTCAGTATGCCTTTTCTAGCATCTATAAGTATGATAGCCACATCAGCAGTTGATGCACCTGTTACCATATTACGAGTGTATTGCTCATGCCCTGGAGTATCTGCTATGATAAATTTTCTGTTTTCTGTAGTAAAAAATCTATATGCCACATCGATAGTGATACCTTGTTCTCTCTCACTTTGAAGACCATCTACAAGTAAAGCTAGATCGATCTTATCTCCTGTAGTCCCATACTTTTGACTTTCACTCTCAGCTGATGCCAACTGATCATCAAAGATCATTTTGCTATCATATAACATTCGTCCGATAAGAGTACTTTTACCATCATCAACACTACCACATGTCAAAAACCGAAGCATATCTTTATTTTCATGTTCTTTTAAGTATGCTTCTATATCTAAAGCTATTTTTTCGTCTTTACCTATCACTTGATAACCTCGCTACATTTTTTTACACTCATTTATAGTTTTTTATTATAACATAGTTATACTTGTTATGTTTAGCTAATTAAAAACTACAATTTAATGGTATATAGTTTTTTTGAAGAAACTCTATATCTTTATAATCAAAAATACCATCTACTTCATAAGCTTTCCATGAATTTGCCAATCCCGGTAACCTATGATGTGTTAAGTGGTATTCTTTTAATTTTTTAAAACTTAACAACTGCATATCAAAATCAATATGTTTATTTTCAAGATATTTGATATATATATCATTGGTATATTTAGTTGCTGCAAATAAAATATGATGGTTATAATGACCTTTTACAATAGTATCTATAAGATGAGATAGACAACACTTTATAAATGATGATTTTGGTACAGCAGCTATAATTCCAGCAGCTATATGAGCTTTTTGTGGATATTTTGCATATCTAGGCTGGTCATCCCTTTGCAATAATACTATATCTTTATATTTATCAATAATGTCATCTAAATTTGTATGCAACTGCATAGACATATCCATATAGATACCACCATATTCATATAACATTACTAGCCTTACTATATCAGATCTAATAGATTCAACTTTTAATCTCTTATACACTTCTAATAAATATGAATTATTCTTAAAAAAATCATACATATAAATATCATCAATAAAAAACTTTTTAAAATTTAAAGTATATTTTTCATTATTTTCTTGTATTTTTGCATAAGGATTTGGTAAAATATTTTTATCATGCCAAAACTGTATTAGATTATTTGGAATTTTATATTCTTTAGGCATCAAATATAACCTTTATGTAGATAGATTAGGAAATTGTAAATTTTTATACTTATCAAAAACTTTTTTTTGTAAAGCAAAAATTTGCATAATCTTTTCACTAAGATCTTCTTTTGGAACTTGATACTGTTTTAATATCTCATCACAATCTATCATCTGTTTTATGATGAGTTGCTTATCATCCGCTTTGATATTAAATCTATTGAGAGTTTTTAAAAGTTCTATAGCTATAGTACTCAAACCTTTGTTGTGACTGGATGTAAGCTTTATATTGTTTAAATCTATATCAAGTATATCAAATAAATTTTTTAATATATCTTTATCATACTTTAGCAGAATAACAGCATCTTTACCAAATATACTCTCTGCTTCATTTACAAAAGATAGGTAGTCTAAATGCTTTACAAACCACTTATCTTGAAGCATTTCTTCTAATGACCAACTTTGTCCATAACATTTAGCTATACCGATTCGTGGATTTTTTAAGTTTTGCTGATAGAAACTATATACAAAAGATATAGGATCTCTAAAAGTTATAATAAGTCTTGTTTCTATATATTTAGACAGCATATTCCATATCTCTTTAGAGTTATCAGGAAAATCCCACCAGTGATTATATATCCCTTCTGTAGATAGTAAAATATTTACACATTTATTATCAATAGCTTCATTAAAAATATCAACAAACTTCTGATATAAACCTTCTATATCACCCTTTAACATAAGCTGAACAAGCCACTGATGCTTTGGTACACCATTTTGTGTATAGTTAGTAGGGTATAGTATATTTTTTTCTATAAGATGCTTACTGTTTTCTATACAAGCAAACTGAAATGTAGTAGTTGCTGTTTTAGGAGTTCCTGCATGTATATAAACCTTTATATCTCTATGTTCATCAAATAATCTTATAAATTTATCTTTTATACTTGTTATTATAGAATTCTGTATCAAAGGTAATAAAGATTTTTTATATAAAAGATAAAACAAACTTTCTTCTAGTTGAGCAATTTGAAAATTAGCTTTTTCTATAAGCTCTTTTACTATACCTATAGAGATTTTACTAGTATCTATAAAACCAAAATCATCTATCTGTCTATGATAATGAACTATATGAACAAGCGTTTTGTTATCTAAATAATTTGACTTATGCTTAGAATGTAATGGAAAGTTATAGTTTGTTTCCAAAAGGTTACAAGGTATAGCACTATCTTGTAATGCCATAGCAAAGGATAATTGATCTATATGCATAATATATCTAGGATCTGTAAAAAGATTTTGTCTTTCAAATAACCAAGTAGCCCATTTTTTCCAATATCTATTAAAATCATTGATATATTTAGCAGGTATATAATAAAACCCTCCATTAAAATTACCTTTTATCGTCTGATTATTGGGTATCTGCCAATCACTATCTACAAGATTAGGAAGCACCATGGATGCTTTATGAAAAATACCTTTAATCATATCTAAAGGTGGATTTGGAGCGTCAACAACTTTCCCTATGATATATTCACTATCAAGTTCATATATAGCATTGTCAAGTACATACATATCAGCATCCATTAGTATAACACTTTCAACATCCAAATCATTTGATATAAAATATTCTAATTGCTGAAGTTTATTACAATACTTTTTATCTAAAAATGGTGAAATATAGTGATATTTAAAGCCTTCTTTTTCGAGATAGTCTATAAACTCTTGGTGAACACCTTCTATACACTGTACAATGATATTTTCTTTAGAAAAATTAGTATTGAGAGTTAAAGAGTGCAGTAAAAGCTGTGCCTGATAGTAGTGTAAGAAATTGACATCAACAACAAAAGATATAAATTTCACAAAAGTACCTTAAAAAGTTAGATTATAATTTATGTACTTAGTTAAAACCAATATCTTAACAAAATACATAGAGTAGCAACCAAGATATAGAGAAAACTCTATATCTTGATTATAAGAACAAAAGATTAGTAAGTTCTTGTACTTGTGTTATATACTGGTAGATCTTTTGTAGCTTCTACTTTTGTTCTGCTTTGAGCTTGAGCATAAATATAGAAATCTTCTGCATTACCAGGGATTGTGATCTCGATAGCATATCTAGCTCTTGTTGGGATACCAGCAGCATCAAATGCAGCTTTATTAGCATCGATAATTGTATCTAGGATAATTTTTCCTTGAGCATTTACATTGATGCTTGGAGCTGTAACATTTACTGTTTTACCATCATATATAAATGTGATAACAGGAGAAACAGCTTTACAGCTTCTATTTGTTATAAATAGTTTTGTTTTTGTAGCATCATCATTTGTTGCACCTGGAACTTGAGCGATGTAAGCAAAGTTTTTCCACTCACCCATATATGTATTAGCTTTATAATCTTTTGCTGGTGTATATGTAGTATATGGTCTTACATCATCATAGTTGATATAGAAGTTAGATGTAAATTGTGTTTCTGGAATAGTTGTATTTCCATCAAATGTAAACTTAGCTGTAAATGTATTTTTACTAGCATCTAGTCCATAATATGTTCCACCTTGAGTATTGATAGTATCTAGTTGAACTACATTAGCTGATACCCAATTACCTTGACCTGACATATTGTCATATACAAAGTTATGAGTTACATTAGCATCACTAATTGGTTGAGTTGAAGCTATCTCTACTCTTGATCTACTACCATCAAGACCGATATCAACAGCAAATTTCTCTACATTGAAACGCATAACATCAGAAAGTACATCCATAACATCACCATTTGATCCATTAACATCGTTTAGTGCACCATGTTTTGTAGATACAAATACTGTAGAAGCGTTTTCAACATTGATCAAATTGTTAAGTTTAGTTTCACAAGAAACTTTATACTGAGGAGCTACAGTAAACATAGAAATTTTAGCTTCATCTCTCTCTTCTTCTGTACCAGAAGCTGACCATAACTCTAGTTTCAATTCTTCTTTTTCAATATCAGCTTTTGTACCATTAACTCTGATATATCCACCATCATCAGATCTTGTGATACCTGTTGCCCCTAAGATTGCATTATCTTCATCCAATACAAATAGGTTATACTGATGTCCATCACGAACCATATAACTATCATCAGAATCTAGAACTATTTTATCTGCATCAACACTGTCATTTTGAACTGCTATAATTTTGTTACTATCAGCAACATCAACCATTACAACTTTATAATCAGTTCCAACAGAAATTGTACCTGCATTAAACTTTAAGTTTATTGTAGCATCAGAAACACTTTCTGAACCATTGATTTCAGCTGTATAAGAAATAGTACTTTCATCATATCTATAAGCTGGAACTGCTCCAGTTGTTGTATTATCTCCAACGATATTAATGTTTGCTGTTGGAACAAAAAGTTCTTCAGCTACAACAAGTTTATCACTCTTTACAGTACCATCTACCGAATAATTAAGGGTACCTGCAAAAGCACTCCCACCTACCACGAAAGCTGATGCTACAACTGATGTAGCAATCTTGTTTATTTTAGTCATCTTGACTCCTTATTTGAGTAAATTTTCGCGCGAAATGACTTCTCCAAGCCAATTCTCAAATTAAGTATATCATTAATAAGCTTACAAATATCTAAGTTCATACTTAAAAATATGAAAATTTTATAATGATACTTTAGACATATACTCTAAAACTTTTTTATATCGATATGATATATTTGACATACCGTCTGCACTTTGTATTATAATAGGTCTAATAAGCATAATAAGTTCTGTTTTTGTTGCCTTATTACTTTGAGAAGCAAACATATCCCCTATATATGGCAAATCTTTTAATCCAGGAACACCACCATGTCCTGAACTTTTGTTTTTAGAAATAAGACCTCCTATAAGTATAGTATCTCCACTTCTTATAACTGCTACTGTATTTAAATTTCTATTAACTATCAATGGAGAATCTATACCTGATGTATCATTGAGTTGTGCTTCAGATAAAGATACATTAATCTTCATAGTTAAGATACCATTTGAATTAATTGTAGGCGTTACACTCAAGTTTATACCTGTAGTACGATAAGTAATATTACGATTTATCGTAGGACTACCTGGCGAAGCAGAGACATCTGATGCAGATACTTCACTAGTAATAATAGGTACTTGAGTTCCAACATTGATACTTCCTGTATTATTATTCATAATCAGCATTTTAGGTTTTGATATGATATTTAATAACTGTTTTTTTGCAAAAGCATTCACTGTAGCATCTATATAGTTACCCTTAAATACTATACCTAATCCACTTCCTCCACCTGAAATATCAAGTGTTTCCTTAATCAGATCTGCACTATAATTTCGTATTGCGTATTCAAAACCAAGCGAAAATGTATCTGTCATAGTAACCTCTGCTACTGTAACTTCTACAAGAGTTTGCAATGGTAACTTATCCAATTCCTTTATAAATGGCAATAATGTATGATAGTGACTTGGTAAAAGTTTAAGCATAAGTATATTTGTATCTTTATCTGCTGTTATATTTGGTCTATAATTCAAATCACTAAGCATTAAACTATCTGTATCCTCTACTATATCTTTTACTTTATTTTTATCCTCTTTGTTTATAGCCGGTTTTATCTTATCTGACTTTTTTTTCTTATTTATGGATATATTTAACAAATCATTAATAGCTTTAGCCAAATCATCTGCTTTTCTATTTTTAACATGATATATATATAGTCTAGGCTCTACATCTTCCTCTTCTGAAACAATATCAAGCTTTTTTTTCCAATACATAATAGTTTTGATCCAACTTTTTTTAGGAGATATAACATATACCATATTTAATTCTTCTATTGGCATCATAACAATACCTTTAGGTGATGGATAAGATACTGTTTCTATACCATTTAACTTAAAAATCTTTTTCATTTGTTCAACAAATTTTTTGACTTCAATATTATCAAGACTTATCAAATAAGGTGTTTTTCCTGCTATAGCTGGTCTATCTAGCATTTTAATTAATCTTAATGCTTTTTTGACATCACTTGCTTTACCTATAAGCATAGGAATATCTTTATATAGATAATGATAACGGATATTGGAAATACCTGACTCTTTAAATATAGGCTTTATTTTATTGGGCTTGATATAATTGATAGGTACAAAAATCATTACTTTTTTATTATCATCCAGATTTCTAGGTAAACTTCTACCATAACCTATATATATATCTTCTATATCTACAATTTTCTTTTTTGACTTTATTTTTTTTACAAATAATACACCTTTTGTATTTTGGATACCTATATTATGCATCGACAATAACTCTTTAAAAACTTTATAAAATTCTCTAGCATTTTGAGCTGTTTGCATATTTAAAGATATAGGATCTTTCATCTTTTGCACATCAGATGAAACACTGTAATTCAACCTTAAAACATTACCTAATACAAGGTCTATAAATTCATTTACAGGTATATTCTCAACTGCTATTTTTACTTCATCACCATTTACATATACATCAGGTGCTTTAGAAGTACCATTGAATGCTAATGGATTATTACTACTTTGTTCAAAAATTGGTACTTGTTCTATAGTTTTATGTGGTTTCTTTTTTGTATGTGAAGAATAATATGTTTTTTTTAAGTTTACAGTACCATTTTTATGAACATCATATCCTACATCAGACAAGTCATCAAAAGAAGGATAAGGTTCATGTGTATTTTGAGCACACCCTCCCAACAACAATATAATCAATAATATAGCACTATAAATGTGTCTCATCAATATCCTTTGGTTTATATTTATTTGCATTTACATCAAAAAAGAGAAACTCCCATTGATTTGTTGTATTATATTCAGATAATACTAATGTATTGTTCAAAATACTTTTTATAAATAGGTTATTATATAGTTTTTCATTAGGTGCAAATAATTTTATATGATTATTTGGAAATACTTTTGAGTAAAAAGAAGCATAGCTGATACCATTTTTTTTAACTATAGCCAAAAATCTAAAACATATATCATTTGAACATATAGTATTTTTATTTTTTTTATATATATCACTTTTACTTTGTTCTTTTATATTAGTCTTTTTATCTACTATATTTTTCTTACTTTCTTTCAACCACAAATAATTATAACTATCATCAACTGCATATATCTTGTTATCTTCCCATAAATGTGTATCAAGCTGTAATATATCTTTTTGAGGTGTTTGATAAGTTGTTTTATCAAAAAAGTCATAAAATATAAAATAACTTAGAACAACAATAACTACATATATCAATATATGTTTATTTATTTTCATTTTTGACCTTAAATCCTATAAGCTTTGAATCAAACTGTATCAACTCTTTTTTATATGCTTTTACGATATGTATATCTTGAAATATAATCAACTTTTGTTCTTTTTTTAAGTTATTTACAAATTTGAAAATATCAATAGGTTTACAAACCAATGATATATCAAATTTAAGATCTTCATACCACTGTTTTGATATAGGTATTTTTGACCACTTTACATAACTAACTTTACATACGCCTTTGGCTGCATTATTTATAATCTCTTGCATATCTCCCATACTTTGAGAATATGTTTTATTTTGATCAAAAAAATACTTGATGCTACTTATAGATAATGAACTTAGATTGACATCTGTTTGATTTAAACGCTTTTCCTTTTCTATTTTATTTTGAAGCAAATTAATCCGTTGAAATAATTTTTGTCTATCTTTTTGAAAATAGTTTATATAGTTTATAAGTATTACTAATAATACAAGTAATCCTAAAATTTTTTTTTGATTCAATGCAACACCTTTAGTGCTAGAGAATATGTATATGTCTTTTCTCCATTTTTATGCTTATATGTACTATCTATAGATATATCGCTAAAATACCCTAGTGAATTTAACCGTCTTAAATATTTGATAGCATCATCTTTTGTTTGAATATTTATCTTCATATACCTAGGAGATATTGACAAATATTTGATTTTAGCATTCTCTCCCTTATGTATAACTTTATTGAGTGATGCCAAAATTTTTATAGGATCTTGGTAATATAACTCTTGTTTTATAAATTTTTCAAATTTTTCAACATCTTGATTATGGATTCTTATAGCATTTTTAACTTTACTATTTTTGACTTTTAAATTATTGTATGTTTGAGTAAGTTTATCGATAGTATTTTGCATATTATATGCTTGATAAGAAGATATACCTATATATAATAAAATAGTAACTATAATAGGATAATATAAATACTTATTGAAAAAGAATAGTAGTTTATCTTTTGATAGCTCTATATTAATGAAATTTGTTAACTCTTTTAAAAATTTAGGATTACTCCATACAGAGTTAAACAGATCTTGATATTGTACATATGATATCTCTTTGGATTTAACTTTATATTGTTGTTCTAAAAGGTGTACTTGCGATATATCACTGATAACAAATTCTACCAATAATATACCATCTTTTATATATACTAAAAGTTCTTTATTCTCCTTAAATGCCAAACGATATAAACCATCACCTATATCAGACAATAAAAAATATACAATAAAACCTTCTGGTATAACAAATAGTGATGAATAATATTCTTTTAATGAAAACCAAATAGACAAATGCTGACTTTTTTTATAACTAAAAATAGATGTTTTATTAAATGGTGATTTAGAAGCATAGTTAAGTTCTAACAGATTTTTAGAAAGCTTGATATCTGATGGAAGTTTTGTATATAAATATACACTTTTTTCAAGAGGGACAACTGTAATGATATTATATCTTACATAATAGTCCGACATACAAAACTCCATCTTTTAAACTAATAATATTATAGTTAAAGTTCAATTAAATGCTAATAAATTCTATATCCTTCTATATAAAAAACTCTATTCTTATCATTTTGTGCAAAATAAAGTGTTGCATACAATTGGCTTTTAGCTTTATGTTGCATTACTGTAATCTTTATATTTACAACTTGAGAAATACCAAACCACATATAAGAATCATCAAAATATTTATTTTGTTCTATTATAGAAACAAATTTTTTACTATCCTTGTGTCTCATTGATACAAGTTTATTTGCTTCATCCATAGATATATGAAAAAGAGCCTTTAAATATCTTGCATTTATAAGCATTAAATTTATTATCCCCTCTTTATATGTTGTTTTCTCTATAATATTTTCATCTATATCATTTATACCTTTGACTAGTTTTAATTCATCAAGGCTCTGAAATATATTAATATTTGATGGTCTATAACCTAATTGTTTTTGTATAGTATAGTAAGTACTCTCTGCACCATTTAACCTTACATTATCATCTACATCCAGCCAATCTCTTATAGAGTCTTTTATAGTAAAAGAGAGTTCCCTATGCTTTATCATATCAACAATACTATATAAATCATATGGTCTAACCATACTAGATAAATCTTGTATAGAAATTGTAATATTATTTGATATATGATATTCACTACCATCAAGATTTATCTCTTTAGGAAGTGAGAATATAGGATTTTTATTTATAAGCTTCATACCATCACAATCTGATATCATAACATGATATTTTATTGCTTCCAAATAATTTTTGGCTATAATTTGTGTAGCTAGCTTATCCTTAAGCATATAAGAGACATGTAAACTTTCTTTTGACAAAGATGCTATAAACGCTATACCTATAAGCAAAACAGCTACTATCCACAATACGATAGAAAGAGCAAATCCTTTTCTCTTATAGTTCATCATAAATCCTATTGAAAATATCTTTTATTGTTCTATTGTAGTCATTTTGCACTTTTATAAAAAATTCTTTTTTATCTAGTTTAAATATCACAGCTGATGGTAACTCATTTGAGAGTTTATCTTTTATTTCACCATTTAGTCTTTTATATAAAATCTCACATTTTTTTAAATCTTTATAAATTATATAACTTTTGCTATCTTTTAAAAATTCAGGACGCAAGAAGTCTATTCTCTTATATAACGGTTCTTCTTTATAGATTAATTTATCATCAAAGCATTGCAATTCTACCAAGGCATCAGCTTCAACAAATATAGGATTTTGAGAGATAAAAGAAATTTTTTTATGATTACCTATAAAAAAATAGTGCCATTTATATTTTATAGGTCTATTTAGCATATCATACTCTTGTACTGCATAATACTTCATAGATTCTATCGGCGTTTTTAGTTGATTGTATTTTAAAACTTGATTGATACCATGAAGTTTAACTTTGCTTATCGTAATAAGCTGTAACCTCATAGAAAAAAGAGCTACTCCTATAAGCAAACTCAATAAAACCACTGCTACTAGCATTTCTACAAGAGTAAAAGCTTTTTTCATTTCAATCTCTTTGCTATAGTTTTATAGTACTTAAAATTATTATGTTGATGATTCCAGCTTAAATGCAAATCTATCTCATAAAACAGCAGTAAAATATCACCTATATTACCTTCAAGATCACCTTCTTCAAAAGATTTTTTATAACTTTTTTGTTTTGATATCAGTTTACATTGAGCATCATAGGATACATTGGAAAACATCCCTTTTTGATGCAAATAGCCTTTAGTACATATAGTGTCTTCCAAATAGTTGCTTATATTTGAAAAGGCTATATAGATATTTTCGTATTTTTGTTCTTTTTGTTCTACCATTCTAAGTTGCTTTATCATAGTAACTGATGTGGCAATAACTAAAAACAAAATTAAGATAGAAATCAGAATCTCAATGGTTATCATAGCTTTTCTCAAAGATAACCCCTTTAATATTTGTAGTATAATTGACATCTTCTATAGAGTTATACTGTTCTTTGAGTGTCAAAAACGCATAAGCTTTACTCTGAGACAACTTTTGCTTAGCTTGCATTTTGTTAAAATAGTTATTATATCTATCTAACATTTTAGCTCCCTGTGGTACAACAACACCCATCACAAGTACCATAATCACTAGTACTATCAAAAGTTCAATCAGAGTAAAAGCTCTATTCATATATCTATCCTGCAATATCTGTCATACTCATAACAGCCATCATAATAGCCACGACAATAACAGCGATAAATACTCCTAATGCAACAATTACTGCTGGTTCTAAAATAGCTAAAATCTTTTTTACATTTTCATTAAAAGCTGTTGAGTGCCTATTTGAAAGAGATTTAAAAATCTTATCCAGTGAAGCACTACTCTCCCCAACATTAAGCAAAGCAATATCACTAGGTGGGATTAAGGAACTCATAGAAAAAACTTCACTGAGTTTTTTTCCTCTTTTGATCTCAAAAAGTGTATTTTTAAGTAACTCATTCAATTCTGGTAAGAGTTTGACTTTTTGAAGCTGTTTTAAAGCCTTATCTATCTCTAATCCACCACTTAACATAGTACTCAATGCACTGTATATAATAGTCAATTGTAAATCTATAACAATATATGATAACTTTGGTGTTTTATAAAACAGACTCATCCAAGGTATTGGAAATTTTTTAAGGATAACTACTATAGTAACAACAAAACCAAATATAATAAAAAGTGCCTCATTGATATGAGCATTCAAATATTTACCCATAGACAATATAGCATACGATAAACTAGGTAATTGTTCAAATTCTTCAGGAGAAAATATAGTAGAAAACTTTGGAATAATCAGAAAAAATATAATAAATGATACAACAATACTCATACCAACTAAAAACAATGGATATGATAATGCTTGTTTGATATCCGAACGAATCTTTTTTTGAAATGACAAATACTCAAAAAGTTGCAAAAGCCCATTTTGAAGATTACCAACCTCTTCAGCAGTTGATATAAAACTAATAGATAAGGAATCTATAAAAAGATTTTCTTTTTGAAGTGCTTGTTTTAATGCCATAGAGAGTTGATCACCACTTTTAATATGTTCTAATATAGAAAGCAACAACCTTTTATATGTAAACTTTTTAGTCGTCTTTGCCAGCATTTTTAAAGCCATATCTATAGGCATACCAGAGTTTATCAAATAATACAGTTCTTCTATAAAATCTAAAAAATCATTTTGAGTAAACTTAGACTTATCTATCTTCTCTTTTTTTTCCTTTACAGATATCAAGAGAAGTTTTTTTTGTGCTATAAGGCGTTCAAACTCTTCTTTTGTACCTTCAAATGAACCTTTAAATTTTTCTCCACTAGGGACAACTGCCTCATATTCAAATAGTGTTGCCATTATGCTAACCTCACTACCTCATCCAATGAGATATGTCCTTCTAAAAACTTCAAAACACCATCATCTTGAAGTGTTCTATAACCCAAAGAACGGATATCTTTGAAATCTTTATTTTTATCTAGTTTTGAAGTCAATCTTTCATCAAATGGGATGATTTCTAGTATAGGCATCCTACCTTTATAACCTGTATAATTACACTCTTTACATCCAACTGCCCTACAAGGGTTTACTTCACTCTCTACAAACTGTTTAAGGTGATCTATATTATATAATTTTCTTTGCTCAGCTGTAAGTTCTATAGACTCTTTACAGTGTGGGCATAATCTTCTAGCTAACCGTTGAGCCATAAGCCCTACTACAGAAGATTTTAGTAAGAAATACTCCATACCCATATCAAGTAATCTTGATACTGCACCTATAGCTGAGTTTGTATGCAATGTAGATAAAACCAAGTGTCCTGTCAATGCCGACTGGATAGCTATCTGAGCTGTTTCACTATCTCTTATCTCCCCTATCATTATCACATCAGGGTCTTGTCTAAGTATAGAACGCAAAGCATTTGCAAAAGTAAAATCTATAGATGATTTGACTTGTATCTGACTTATATCATCTAACTGATACTCAACAGGATCTTCCACAGTTATTATTTTGATAGATTCACTATTGATATAATTTAATGCTGCATAAAGTGTAGATGTCTTACCACTTCCTGTAGGACCTGTTGTTAGTATGATACCATTTGGTTTTTTAAGCATTTGTTTCAAAAGATTGATATTGTCACTATGAAACCCCATATTATCCAAAGTCAAATCTACAGACTCATTACCAAGCAAACGAAGTACAAAACTTTCACCAAATGCAGTAGGCACACTTGAAGCTCTGATATCTAACTCTTGAGATGATATTTTCATACTTATTCTTCCATCCTGAGGAAGTCTGTTTTCTGAAATATTCATCTTGGATATCAACTTCAATCTAGCTATAACTGCTTGTTTTAACTTATTTGGTATAGTATCTACAACTTTTAAAACACCATCTATACGAAAACGGACTTTTATACCATGTTTATAAGACTCAAAATGTATATCTGATACATCTAGTGTAGTTGCTTTTGCAAATATATTGTTAACTAACTTGATAACAGGGGCTTCAGAAGCTAATTCTTTGAGTTTATCAACTTCATCTTCAAAGATATCTTCATCTTCTTCATCTTCTACTTGGTATAGCTGAACGATATCTCTCAACTCTTCTTCAAGTGCCAAGTAAATAATTATTTTTTTAGCTAAAAGATTTTCTAGTGTAGCTACTATATCTGGGGACACAGGATCATGAGTAGCTAGCAAAAAGTTATCACTATCTTCACCTATGGGATATAATGTATAATTAAAAAGATACTCCAGTGTAACCTGCTTAGGTTTGATAGTAGTAATCTCACCTTTGTAGTCTTTTAACAATCGATATCCATACTGTTTGGAAACAGCTTCGATATAAGATTGTTCTGTGATAGCACCAAGGTTCAATAAAATATTTCCAAGATACCCTCCATACTCCTTTTGTATAGAAAGTGCCTGTTCTATATCATCCTTGGAACAACTATTTTGAGATAATAAGATTTCTTTTAAATCAATCATTTATTCCCACACAGAGATATCTTTAGCATCTTTGCTACCACCTTCTTTACCATCACTTCCTAAACTATACAAATCATAAGGATTACTATCTTTTCCTGGTTGTTTATAATGATATGGATTACCCCAAGGGTCTTCTTTGACAGGTTTTGGAAGATAAGGTCCATCCCAGTTTTTTATACTAGAGTTTTTTGCCCATAAAATTTTCAATCCTTCATCTGTAGTGGGGTAACGCCCTGTATCCAAACGAAAACTATCAAGACCTTGTGATAACATTTGCATCTGTGCTTGTGCTGTTTTTACTTTTGCATTATCTAGTTTACCAAATAACTTAGGTGCTACAAGTGATGACAATAATGCTATAATTACGATAACAACTAAAAGTTCTACCAAGGTAAAAGCTTTTCTCTCTTTTTTATTGTTCATTAAAAATACCCCTCTATTTTTTTCTTTTCCATTGATCCTATTTGATCTTTATCTATCAAGCGACCTTCTCTTTCACTTGAAGTTGAAAGTAACATCTCTTTAATAATCTCAGGTAAAGTAGATGCACTAGAGTTGATTGCTCCTGTAAGTGGGTAACACCCAAGTGTTCTAAATCGAACCATCTCTTTTTTGGCATTTTTTCTCAACTCTTCAGGCATTCTATCATCATCTACAAGTATCTTAGTTCCTTCATACTCTACTACTTCTCTCTCTTTTGCAAAATATAAAGATGGTATAGGTATATCTTCTAAATATATATACTGCCATACATCAAGTTCTGTCCAGTTAGAGATAGGAAACACCCTTACACTTTCTCCCTTGTGGATAGCTGTATTATAGATATTCCACAACTCAGGTCTTTGATTTTTGGGATCCCATCTATGGTGCTTATCACGAAAAGAAAAAATCCTCTCTTTTGCACGAGACTTCTCTTCATCTCTTCTTGCTCCACCTATAACAGCATCATATCCACCCTTATCAAGTGCTTGTTTGAGTGCTTGAGTTTTCATGATATCGGTATGAACTTTACTACCATGTTCAAAAGGTGAGATACCCATCTCTATACCTTCTGGATTTGTATGTACTACAAGATCAAATCCTAACTCTTTGGCACGATTATCTCTAAACTCTATCATCTCATGAAATTTCCACAAAGTATCTACATGCAAAAACTTAAATGGTGGCTTTGCTGGAGCAAATGCCTTCATTGCAAGATGTAGCATAACAGAGCTATCTTTTCCTACACTATACATCATAACAGGGTTATCAAACTCTGCTGCTACTTCTCTAAGTATATGTATAGATTCTGCTTCTAGTTGTTTTAAGTGTGTTAATCTCTTTTTTGTTATCATATCCTGCTATCTCAAATTGTAAATATATTTTTATCTATTATATCATATTTATTCTTTTATGAATCACTATTGAAAATATCCCTTGTATAAACCTTTTCTTTAATATCTTGTATATCTTCTTCCATCCTATTTGCCACAACGATATCACTAACACTTTTAAATTCCTCTAAACTCTTTATGACTCTTGAATTGTAAAAACTATCTTCTTTCATAGCAGGTTCATATATAACTACTTCTATACCTTTTGCTTTTATCCTTTTCATAATTCCCTGTATAGCACTGCTTCTGAAATTATCACTTCCACTTTTCATAGTCAAGCGATATATACCAACAACTTTAGGATTTTTTGCCAAAATAGAGTCAGCTATAAAATCTTTTCTAGTAGCATTTGCTTTTACTATAGCTTCTATCATATTACTTGGTACATCTTTATAATTTGCCAAAAGTTGCTTAGTATCTTTTGGTAAACAATATCCACCATATCCAAAACTAGGATTATTGTAATGTGTTCCTATACGAGGATCAAGCCCTACACCTTCTATAATTTGTCTAGTATTAAGACCATGCATTTGAGCATATGAGTCAAGTTCATTGAAGTATGCTACTCTCATTGCCAAATATGTATTGGAAAAAAGCTTTATAGCTTCAGCTTCTGTAGCATCTGTAAAAAGTATAGGTATATCATCTTTTTTAGCACCTTGTGCCAAAAGATTAGCAAAAACTTCTGCCCTTCTACTTCTCTCCCCCACGATAATCCTACTGGGATATAGATTGTCATAAAGTGCTTTCCCCTCTCTTAAAAACTCTGGCGAAAAGATAATATTTGTTGTATTGAATTTTTCATTTATACTTTTTGTATATCCTACTGGAACTGTTGATTTTATCACCATAGTAGTATGTGGATTTATATCTAAAACATCCTTTATAACAGACTCTATACTTTTTGTGTTGAAATAGTTTGTCTCAGGATCATAATCAGTAGGTGTTGCTATGATAATAAAATCAGCACCTTTATAAGCATCTTCTTTATCAAGTGTCGCTCTAAAGTTTAAATCATCTCTTAAAAGATATTCTTCTATCTCTTTATCTTCTATAGGAGACTTCTTTTGATTGAGCATTTCTACTTTTTCTGGGATAATATCTAGTGCTACTACTTCATTATGCTGAGATAGTAAAATCCCATTACTAAGCCCTACATACCCTGTTCCTGCTATTGCTATTTTCATATCTTATCTCCATAAAAATCTTTATACCAATCAACAAATACTTTTATACCATCTGACAACTTTGTATCTGGTTTATAATCAAAGTCTTTTATCAAATCCGTAACATCAGCATAAGTACTTTCCACATCGCCATCTTGCATAGGCATAAAATTCTTTTCTGCTTTTTTACCCAATGTATCTTCTAAAGTTTCTATAAACTGCATCAAAGGTAAAGGAGAGTTATTACCTATATTATATATTTTATAAGAAGCCGAAGAACTGCATATCTCAGGATCATATGGATCCCATTTTTCATTTGCTTTTGCAGGATTATCTATAACTTTTATGATACCATCTACTATATCATCTATATATGTAAAATCTCTACTCATTTTACCATTGTTAAATACTTTTATAGCTCTATCATGAAGTATAGCATCAGTAAAAAGCATTGGTGCCATATCAGGTCTTCCCCATGGACCATATACAGTAAAAAAACGAAGACCTGTTATATGTATACCATAAAGATGAGCATATGTATGTGCCATCATTTCATTACTTTTTTTAGTAGCTGCATAAAGACTTACTTGATGTTCTGTTTTATCTGTTGTTTTAAATGGCTGAGATTTATTTAGTCCATATACAGAAGAACTTGAAGCAAATGATAAATTTTTTATTTGATGTTGACGGCAACCCTCTAAAATATTTAAAAAACCTACTATATTGCTATCTATATATGCATAAGGGTTTTCCAAAGAGTATCTGACTCCTGCTTGAGCAGCCAAATTACATACAGCATCAAACTGCTCTATCTCAAAAAGCTTTTGCATAGACACTTTATCTGCTAAATCTATCTTATAAAAACTATGTTTATCATAAATTGATGAATTTACTTTGATATTGTCACCAATATCATCTTTTGCTATACCAAGTTCTTTTAACCTTCCATATTTTAGACTAACATCATAATAGTCATTAATGTTATCTAATCCTACAACTTCATCACCTCTTTGTAGAAGTTTTCTTGCTAAATGAAATCCAATAAATCCTGCTGTACCTGTAACTAAAATCTTCAATTTATTTACCCTCTTTTTGTCTCATATAATCATCTTCAAGTCTAACTATATCATCTTCTTCTGTATATTCTCCAACTTGCACTTCTATCAAAACTACAGGTATCACACCATCATTGGCCAACCTATGAACTTCTCCCATTTTAATATAAGTAGATTCATTGGGTCTAATCAGTTTGGTAGTATCGCCCACAGTTACAGTAGCTGTTCCACTTACAACAACCCAATGTTCATTTCTATGATAGTGTTTTTGTAAACTCAATCTCTTACCTGGATTGACAACAATTCTTTTTATCTTATATCCAGGAGTGTCTTCTAAAACTGTATATGTTCCCCATGGTCTATAAACACTTAAATGTGTATGTGCCAAATTTGAATTTTGTTCTTTCAGCTTTGACACTACCTGTTTAACCTTTTGAGAACTTCCCTTTTTGCTGATCAAAAGAGCATCTCCACTATCAATGATAATTAAATCTTCTATATCAATAGATGCAATTAGCCTATTATCCCCTATAATTAAATTATTTTTACTATCTATTGATATATGATTGTCATTTATAGTGTTACCACTGTTGTCTTTATCAAGTTCATCATATAAAGCATCAAAACTTCCTACATCAGACCAACCTATATCACTTGGAATTACTTTAACCTTTAAAGACTTTTCCATAACAGCATAATCTATACTGTCATCTGGTATATTTATCATACTGTCATAATCTATACGAATAGTTTCTTTTTGAGAAACTTTATCAAAAGCTTCTTTAGAAGTTTTATATATTTGAGGAGCATATGTCAATAACTCTTCTAAAAATACTCCTGCTTTAAAACAGAACATACCACTATTCCAATAGTAATTACCTGCATCCAAATATTTTATAGCCGTTAATTTATCAGGCTTTTCATGAAAAGCTTTAACATCCAATCCATCAGCCTCTATATAACCAAAACCTGTTTCAGCAAATGTAGGTTTGATACCAAAAGTAACAAGATATCCTTTCTCAGCTAAGACTTTTGCTTTGTTTACTACTTTTTCATAAGATAATTTATCTTTGATTAAATGATCACTTGGTGTAACCAAAACAATACTATCAACATCTAAAGACATACAAGCGAGAGCTATAGCAGGTGCTGTATTTCTTCCTATCGGTTCTAAAATATAACTTGGATCACAATCTATATTTATATCATTTAATTGTCCTTTAGCGATCAAATACTGTTCAGTATTTGAAACTATCACAGTATCATTACACAAAGATATATTTCTTTCTAGTGTCAGTTGAAATAAGGATTTATCCCCAAATATTTTATTGAACTGTTTTGGCATAAGAGTTCTACTCATAGGCCACAACCTTGTTCCACTACCCCCACATAAAATAATATTAGTCATATAATATCCCTATATTTTTATTGATTCCGTTTTTTAGCTTCATTTTGACTTTGTAAAGCACCTAATACATCACACGGTACACCTATGGCAAACCTTTCAATTTGGATCGAAATCACAAAGTCAGGAGAAAATTTTTCAATTAGTTTATAATCTAAATTGGCTTGATGTACAAAAACAGTTTGAGAAAAAGACTCAGCAATAAAATGTTCCATCCAAGTAGTAAATGAATCTCTAAAAACAACTACTTTTGGATAGTTTAGATGCTTTTTATTTTCATAAATTTTTAAGGAACCTGTATTATGTACTTGATTATTATAGATCAATTCAACAGATGCTTTTTTAACCATACCTATAATATCTTCATCCAGTACTTCACCTGATAGCTTACTTATCAAATCACCTTTAACATTCTTTTTTTGAAACTCTATATCATCAAAAGACAATACAAAAAGATTATTATTTTGTTTATTGATAATATTCATCAAATTTTTATAAAAAATAAAAGCACCATATTGATTCCAGTGGGTATCACCTTTTCTATAAGTATGAAAAATCTTATCTTCACTCTCCAATAATGGAGTAAGTATATAATTGAAATAATCTAAGTTATACTCCTGCATCTCTTTTTCAAGTCTTCTTGTCATTCTTTCTTCAGAGACGATAATACCATCTGGTAAATACTTGGCATAAACTATCTCTTTATTTGGAATAATAAAAGAAAAATATTTTATCTTATGCTCTTTTAAAAATCCATGTCTTAATTGATGATTAATCCTAAATCTAAAAGCATGATATTTATCATAAGAGATTTTATTGGTTATTTGATCTATAATTTTATTGGAATCATTTTGTAAAAATAACCAACCATCTTTACCTTTCAACACTTTTATTTCACTCATTGCTTATCCTCATACTCATCAAGTAACCTATGAAATAAAGCTATATGTTTTAAAGCCCAAGTATCCCAGTTGTAAGGTTCAATAGTATGAGAGATTCTTCTTTTTCTTTCTAGATATTCTGATTTTAGTTTTGAAATAACTATTTTTAAAGAGTCTATATCATTCCATTTATACTCTATATGAGGAAAATCAGGTATAACCCCTATAGCTGGGGCAATCGACATCGTACCAACTCCTAGTGCTTCCATAAATGGTACAGGACCACCTTCATAAAGAGATGGAACTAGCAAATAATCTATAGATCTATAAAAATCTGACATATCATCAAATTTCCATACAGGTACACCCCAACTATCATTTAAAGCAACTATTTGCAAATTTTGCATTAAATCTTTATCTTCAAGTAATGCTTGTACTAAATGTTCACCCTTTCTTCCACCAGGATATACTCTACCTACCAATCCCAAAGTCATTTTAGGTTTAAAACTTTTATCTGCACCTACTGGTATCACACTAACCTTATCTTCACTAATTCCAAATCTTTTTACATCAGCTGCTGCTGTATTAGCTACAGCAACACAATGATCTACCTCTTTGGCTACACTCTCCCACTTATCATTTAATTTCATAGGATCATAGTGAGTAAAGTTTGCAACTACCACTCCTTTGGATGGTCTTTTATTAAAGTATCCATAATTGATATAGTAATGAATGTTGGCTTCTGGATAATCTTCATTTATAACAGCATTTGGCAATCTTTTTGCTATCTCTTCAGCTTTTCTATGCATAATCCAACCAGGTTTTTCTGTAACGATACGAACTTTTAATCTTTGGTTTCTCTTTCTAAACTTTTCAGTATCATATGAACTCATTGCTTCTTTTAAAAGATTTAAATCATTTTGTGGTGTTGTTCTTTGATCATATAATTTTCTAGTTGCATTTTCATAATGTATCGCTGTAGCATTAGCCACATACAATATATCTTTTTGAAACATATTTTTATACTCTATACATAGTATTATATCTTGAGCTGCAACTTCACATCTTTCTTCAAACTTTATCTCGTCAAATTCTGTTTTTTCTATCATAAGATAAGCACCTGTTACAGCAGGCACTACTAAATCATTGGATACTCTTGGATCTGTATAATATATCTGATTTTTATATCTATGATATGGCATATTATTTTCATCAAAAAATACACCTGCATGTTGAATATTTTGGTTTTCAAATCTCAAATTTACACCAACTATCCCTACATCTTTTTTCAATATCGCTTTATATGAATTTATAATACAATGGCTATCTACTTCTACATCATCATTTATAAATAAAAGATATTTACCTTTTGCCTTAGATGCTAACATATTATTATTTTTAGAAAAATGATAAGGTTTTTCTTCTATAAAAGTAATCTCAAACGAATACTTTGTCTTATCTATATCTGGTTTTTCATCTCCATTCCATGAACATATAAACTCCAAAGATATATCATCAAGTACAGATTTTTCTATACTATCTAATAACAAGTTTATATTTTTAATATTCTGACTAACTGTCAACAGTGATAAGTTATACATTTTTTTCTTCCTTTCTTCCCTCTATATTTTCTATAACTTTATAATAATTAGCTATCATCTGGTCATATGTTTGCAACTGTTCAAACAACCTCTTTGAAGCCTTACTAAAATCTTCTCTTAAGTTATCATCATTGATAAGTTGTAATGTATATAAAGATAGTACTTTTATGTCTTCTTCTTTATAAAAAAATGCATTATAATTTTCTATACACTGTTCTATAACTCCAAAACAAGGAGTAGTTACTATAGGCAATCCAAAATATAATGCTTCTAATATAACTCTTGGAAAACTTTCTATCCTTGAAGTAAAAACATATATATCTGACATAGCATAAAAATCGTAAGGCTTAGTAAACTGCTGTTTGTCTGTTTCTGGTATAAGTATAATCCTATCTTGTATATCCTTAGGATAACTATAAACAATATCATATATCTCTTTACTATAAGGTTGTGTATCATCCCCTTTATTTTTATCCATACCAACTATAAAAGCTTTTATCTTTTTCTTACTTTTTTCAAAAATTTCAGGCAAAGCTTTTACAAAATCAAGCTGACCTTTTCTTGGAGACACAGTTCCCAAAGACAATAGTACAAGCTCATCTTCTGCTATACCAAACCTATCTCTTATCTCTCTTCTTGCATAAATAGAATCTTGATTTAATAAAGATGTATTTAGTGAATTATGTATAATTTTAAATGAATCATCTATATCAAGAAAAGACCATATACTCTTTGTTGCATTTGCTACAAAAACAACTTGTGATGCTTTTATCATTGTAGAATAGGCTTCTTTTCTAACTATATCTGGAAGATAATCAAAATAGCTCTTTGGAGGTTCACTCTCTCTAGGTATAAAGATAGTTGGAATACTCAAACGATATGCACCATGAACCATATAAAAAGATAGTAAAGTATTAGCTATAACTACATCCGGATTAAGCTGAGATAATTTCATCTCCAAAACTTTAAGTTCATTTTCCCAATCATCAATAGTCTGACACTGCACATTAAACGAATTATCTACAATAACTCTAATATCTTGATCTTTATACTTCTCTTCCAATGGTCCAGTAGAAGGAGAATACACAATAGGTGTTATATTAAATAGCCTTCTTAATCCTATAGCCAATTCAAATAAACTATTTTGAGCTCCTTGAGAGCGTAAATTATGGCTACAAAACAGTACTACTTTTTCAGATGCTTGCTTCTCATATATCCATTTACTTTTTTCGCTAAAAAACATCTCTTTTAAAAGATACTCTTTGTTATCAAGTTGTGCGATAATTTTTAAATTATGCTTCCTACCATCCAAATATTGCAATGGGATATTGACCTGATAACCTGCTTTGCAGTTTACATTAAATACTCTTTTAATATCTGCTCTATCTATAGTAGTTTTAGCTAAAATAACCTCTTTATCATCAATAATAAATTTTAATCTTACAACATCATCAGAACTGTTTTTTTGTAAGTTATATACCCACCCTTTAATACCTGATATACTAACATCTTCTACATTATGTTTAAAATAACTAGAATAGTTATTGATATATTTTACTTGAGACTCTACTAAAAATTCTAAATTTTTTGTATCTTGTTTAGGTTGGGATATTGTTACTTTTTGTTCTATAATTACATCTGTTTTATGCAATAAGTAGTATTTTTGATTATTAACAATAAAAATTTTTATATTATGTTTTTTTTCATCCTTTAACTGTTTTGGTACTTCAAGATGATATCCAGCATAACATTTTATACCAAATTTTCTTTTTAAATCTTCTCTATCTATATTTACATATGATTCTAATTTTATTTTATCATCGATGATAACTATCAATTTCAATTCATTTTTGTATTCATTTTTGTCAAGAGGATATACCCATCCTCTAATACCTGATGTATCTATATGTTCTAATTGATATTTAAACTTTTTAGCTGTATCCTTCTCTAAAGGATATTTAAATCTATATTGTCTATTTTCATATTTACCATATCTTACATAATGTAAAAGAAAATCAAACTCTTCATTTTGTAATTTTAAGTCATCATAGCTATTTTTATAAAAATCTATATCAAAACCATCTTTTAAATTTTCATACTCTTTTTTTTCTTCTTCATTTTGAAATCTATTTTCCTTTAATCCATACTGTATAAAATGGATAAAAGGATATGCACCATCTTCTTTTACATCTTGGTAAAATTCTCTATACCAAATAGGATCAAACTTTTCATTTGGTTTTCTATCTTCTTTCAAACCTATTTGTATAAAATGATCTAAGGGTGTACTAGAAAAAAGTCTTGCATCACGATTTAATTTTAAATAATATTTATCATCAAACAATGTACTTCTTTTTATCTGTTTTTTATATTTTTTTATCTGTTTTTTATGCTTAGATACAAACATATTTACTTACCCCTTTATACTTTTATGCAAATCTCTCAATGGCTTTGTATATATCCAACATTTACTCTCTTTGATTGTAGCAAGATCTTCAACTATTTCATCCAAGCTTTTACTTAACTCTTTAATATTTTTCTCTTTAATTAACAACTCTTTTTTATACTTATCTCTTTGTAAAATTAAACTTTGAATATTTTTCTGCTCTTTTTGTAAACTTGCATTAACTTCATTATACTGTTTTTTTACACTATCCAAACTACTCTCTAGTTTGGCTATATTCTGTTGTAGTGAGAGAATCTGTTTTGTTTTCTCTTTTACATCTTCTTCTAGTTTCTCTTTTTGTTTTGCTATTTTATTATGCTCTTTTTGCTCTTTTTGTAAACTTGCATTAACTTCATTATACTGTTTTTTTACACTATCCAAACTACTCTCTAGTTTGGCTACATTCTGTTGTAGTGAGAGAATCTGTTTTGTTTTCTCTTTTACATCTTCTTCTAGTTTCTCTTTTTGTTTTGCTATTTTATTATGCTCTTTTTGCTCTTTTTGTAAACTTGCATTAACTTCATTATACTGTTTTTTTACACTATCCAAACTACTCTTTAGTTTGGCTACATTCTGTTGTAGTGAGAGAATCTGTTTTGTTTTCTCTTTTACATCTTCTTCTAGTTTCTCTTTTTGTTTTGCTATTTTATTATGCTCTTTTTGCTCTTTTTGTAAACTTGTATTAACTTCATTATACTGTTTTTTTACACTATCCAAACTACTCTCTAGTTTGGCTACATTCTGTTGTAGTGAGAGAATCTCGTATTCTTTCTTTTCCAATAAAATATTAGTAGGCAAATGACCTTTTTGATCAATATTATTTATTTGACTATACTCATTTGGATATCTTCCTTCTGCATTACCATGTTCAATATAATGCTTAAGTAAAGAACCTTTATATTTTTTCAAATCCAAATATTTTGAGCTATAATACTCTTCATCAAATAGAGTTGTATCTTTTATCTTATCTAAAAGTTTATTGTTTTCCTCTAATACTTTTAGCTTTTTTCCCAATACTTTATAAAGAGCTAACTTTTGCCTTACATCATCATTATGAAATAATGATAAAGAAAAATAAAATTCTTTTCTTAAACTATCAAACTTTTCAGTATTATCAAAATCTTCTTTTTTTATAAGTTTGATGAGTTTGGAAAGAAACATTGGAAGTTCTTTTGAAACATTTTGTAGTGATATATTGTTATGTTTTATCTTTTTATCCAAAAAAGATATTACATCTTTTTTAGTATTTTTACTTATATCTATATCTAAAAAGTTTGCCAATACTTTGATAGTTTTTACAGGTTCATCTATGAGTTCTGAAAAAGTTGTGGACATATGCTGATAATCACGACTAAACTTCTCTGCTTCTAACACATGTTTTGACCATAACAACAGCCCTTTTTCTATGGAAAAGTTATTTCTTTTTTGAAGAGATTTTGCTACCTCTAATGGATTTCGATATGGCAAGATAATCTTTATATCATACCCTAAGTTTTTACAAGCCTTCTCCCATATAGGAAATAGCAATGATATCCTTGGATCTTTTATAACAAACTTTTCTACATATCTAAACTCATTTATCAATATCTCTTCAGCTTTACCAACATACATTTCAAAATCATTTCTCTTTATTGAGTCTATATCAAAATATATATCATCCCATGAAGAATTACTCTCAAACAGTATCTTTTCATTTAATTTATATATAAAATTGTTTTCAAAATACCCTTTTGGATTCCCTTCATTTGCAGACATCAAATCAGTCCCAAACTCCATACCCAAAATACTCAAAACACCACCAAGAGCCGAAGTTCCAGAACGATGCATACCCAAAATAAAACATGCTGTTTTCATCTATTTTTCTCCTTGGATAACCAAATCATTTGCTATTCTTATATAATTCATTATATAACATATCGATTTTAACTGTAGAATATCTAGGTACTTGTGCTATTTCTAACTGAGACATTAGTTCATGTAAGTCTTTTATAAATCTTTGCCTTGCTATTCTATAAACTATCTTATCATTTTTGATCAAAGGATACAACGCTCTTACTGTTGCCTCATTATTTATATCCAATCCATATCTTCTTTTTGTAGCATTGACTTTAGTTGATTCTATTACTTTTAAGCTTTCTTTATGAGCAAGCAATACCATAAACTCTTGTAATCTTTCAGATATCCCTATATATTCTATAGATTCTAAGTTTTTTAATGCTAAATCCAAATTATCTGGCTGTATAGCCCCCTTACCATTTCCCAAATATCTTGTTTGACAATCATGAAAAAGCCAAACCTCATTTTTTTCCAACCAATCTATAAGTTTTATAAATTCATTTGGATTTGTAAAATCTAAAGATTTTAAATATAGTGCTAACTCCTGAATCACTCTTGAATGATTTACAAATCTATTTTTTTCTGATTCTTCAGCAAGCTCTCTTACAAATGTAATATGAGAAATAAGTTGTTCTATAGGATTTCGTAATATTGTAATAACCTTTTTTGGAAATCTATGTAAAAATTTATTTTGTACTCTAGGTAATACAACATGACCTGAAAATGATTGGTACTGACTAAGTTTCAATATATCAGTTTCATTTTCTAAATCTATCTTAACTTCTATATGCTCTAAAAAAGATTCTATATTGGTATGTAAAAATTGATTAAAAAAACTACCTGCTGTTTTAGGGATATGCAAATAAAAAAAATCCAAGTCTATTCCTTTTACAAATATAACAAGATTTTATCCAAATTTCACTTACAAGTGATTAATCTTCTTTCAAGCCAAAGTTTTCATGTTTTAATGTCAAATTTTTATTATAAAAATTATCTTTTTTTAGATATTTTTTCCATCTATTTTGCATATATGCTATTTCTTGTTTAAATCTTTTCTTTTTCTCAGGAGTGTCTTCAGAGCCTCTACTGATAGACTCATGGTGATAAAGTTCAGCATATGGAGTCCAAACATTTCTATAACCTTTTTCAAGCAGTTTAAGACAAAAGTCCACATCATTAAATGCTACTTTTAAATCTACCTCATTTAAACCATTAACTTCTTCATAAAGTTTCTTTTCGACAACTAAACAAGCACCTGTTACAGCTGAATAATTTTGAACTATTTGAAGCCTTGAAAAATATCCATAATCTCCTCTTTGAAAATACTTATGAGAATGTCCAGCTACTCCACCTATACCTAAAACAACACCAGCATGTTGTATCGTATCATTACTATAGTATAACATAGAACCAACAGCACCAACATCAGAACGGATGGCATGTGATACCATCTCAGTAAGCCAATTTGGAGATATGACTTCTATATCATTGTTGACAAGAGCTAGGATTTCACCTTTGGCATATTTTACACCAAAATTATTGATAGCAGAGTAATTAAAAGCATATGGATACTTTAACACCTTTATATTATGTTTTTTCTCTAACTCTTCAAAATAGTTTAGTGTTTTATCGCATGTGGTTTCATTATCTAGTATCAATATTTCATAATTTTCATAAGTCGTTTTCTCCAATATACTTTCAACACATTTGTACAATATATCATACCCATCTCTTGTAGGTATCAAGATAGAAACAAGTGGACTTGTTTTAATAGGATAAACTACCTTATAAGTATTGGGTACTTTACCATCTTCAACTTTAATCTCTTTATCTATCTTAGATACATAATCAACCAGTGCATTATACCCAGCATCATGAGTGTAATCTTTTGCATTGCTATCTAATGCCGTAGAACCTTTGATAGCTCTCCAATGATAAAGTATCTTTTCAACCCTATCTATCTGTGAATCATCTATCAAAGATATACATCTTAAAAACAGGTCATAGTCCTGACTACCTTCATACCCAATCCTAAAACCACCTACCTTATCTACAATATCTTTTTTGATACAAGTTAAATGACATATATAGTTTTGAGATAAAAACATATCAGGATTCCATCCAGACTTAAAATGTGGCTCATATCTATTACCATTTTCATCTATCTTATCTTCATCTGTATATATGAACTTTAACTCTCTGTTTTCATTAAGCTTTTTTGCTATCTCATATAAAGCATTTGGTGCCAGAGTATCATCATGGTCTAAAAAAACGATATATTCACCCGTAGCTAACTCCAAAGCAGAGTTTGATGTTCTTGATATATGACCATTATTTTTTCTATATGTTACTTTTATATTTTTATACTTTGATTCATACTTTTTTAAAACTTCAATAGTTTCATCATTGGATGATGCATCATCTGCAATACAGAGTTCCCACTTTTTATAAGTCTGTGCCAATACCGACTCTAACATCTCTATGAGATACTTTTTATCTGTATTATAAGTAGGTACTATGATAGATATCAAAGGAGAAAACTTTAGTGGATATACTATAAAATTATCTTTTTCATTAACCTTAATCCACTTTTCATAACTAGAAGCACTATTATTCTGCTGAGGATAAAGAGTGTAATACTCTCTATTGATATGTTTTTTAACCTCTTTTAATCCATTTCTTTTATATCTAGCATAGGACTTTACGATAAGTCTATGAGGTTGAAATGGTAAATCATGCCATATAATATATAAAATCTTTTTAAACATAAAATACCTTATTGATTCTCTTATAAATTATTATATTATAACAAAAATATCTTTACCTCAACCCCCTAGCGACAACAAACCCAACACCAAGCAATGCTATACTCAAGAGATAAATAAGAGTATAACTTCCTACAAACTGTAGTAGTGTACCACCCAAAACAGGAAAGAAAAGTCCGATAGAAGATAAGTTGGTTTGCAAGGCTGTGTATATTGGTCTTTTATCTTCTGGTGCTATCTCGATGACTAGATTCATACCTGATATACTAAATCCATCAACTGCTACACCAAAAAGTAAAAATATCACTCCATACGCATAGATAGTATTAGCAAACAAAGCTATAACAAATGCTACTATCATAAATGCAAAGCTAAGTGTTAGCATAAGCTCATAGTCACTTATCTTTCTCCAAAGAAAAAAGCTACCCAAGATACTACCAAACATCTGTATAGAGATAAATCCACCAACCAGCCACCCTGTAAGGGTAAACGAGTGGTTGGCATGAAAGATAACAAAAGGCATAGATAGCATATAGCTAAAACTTAAAAATACTGCTAGTATCTGTCTTTGGAGTCGTTTGTCTTTTTTGAGTATAGCTGTGGCATTTTGTAAAAATGTAGAAAATTTTTTCTCTTTTACAGCTACATTGACTTTGGATGGCTCATCTATAGTAGCAAATGATAAAAACCCTACTCCCATCAACACACTACTTACCATGAAAAGATAAGCATAGTTTTGTGGTGCTTGGTAGTGTTGCAAAACATATCCTGCTATACCTCCACTGATGATAGATGCTATCGATCCTGCTA